>OBAQ01000099.1_pt1 | contig 101698 bp, 85 predicted proteins | sample 1517821 | NCBI WGS metagenome assembly OBAQ01 (sample SAMN04571705, study PRJEB22368) | human gut metagenome | biome: human gut; material: stool | host: Homo sapiens | place: Luxembourg | collected 2012-09-27
CCTTGCCGCGTTAAGAGCCGGTATCAAACCGGCGTATCAGTATTTCACCTTGAAAAGTTTCTTCACCAGTCGGTAAAGCTCACCAAGCCACAAGATAAACGAGGTCGACACGATGATGTAAACCCAATCTATCACCGGCAGGGGCGTCACACCGAACATCGGGCCGCCCACGGTAACGATGACAATCTGTCCCACCAGGATAATGGCGGCAACACCTACAAACGTCAGGCTGTCGGTCAGTCCGCAAAGAGCCGAGCGGTTGGTGGCAAATGCCTTGGCATTGAACATATTCCAGAACTGGAACATGACAAATACGGTAAAGAATACCGTCAACTCATAGGGTGAAAGGGTATGGGCGACATTCTCAAAACGGAAATAGTCGGCAAAGAAAGCCCGCACGTCAAACTGCGAAAGAGCCGTTACCTCTTCGTATTTGAAATACTGCAACAGGCCGAAAAGCAGCAGCACAAAGAAAATGCCTATACCGATAATATCGACCGCCATCGGACGAGTGATGATGAAATCGGTCTGACGACGGGGCTTGTCTTTCATCACCCGCTCACTCGGTGGCAGCGAAGCCAGCGCCATGGCGGCAAAGGTATCCATGATGAGGTTCACCCACAACATCTGCGTAACGGTGAGCGGCGACTGAGTGCCCAGGAAAGCTCCGATAAGCACAATGAGGCAGGCAACGACATTGACGGTCATCTGGAAGAGGAGGAAGCGCTGAATGTTCTGATAGAGCGAACGCCCCCACATCACCGCCCTCGTAATGCTGCGGAACGAGTTGTCGAGAATCGTAATGCTGCTCGCCTCCTTGGCCACTGTCGTACCGTCGCCCATTGAGAGGCCCACCTGGGCGGCATTGAGGGCCGGAGCATCATTGGTGCCGTCGCCGGTAACGGCTACGACATAGCCCAACTTCTGCAAGAGACGCACCAGCCGCTCCTTGTCCATGGGGCGGGCACGGGAGATAATCTTTATGTTGGGCAGACGACGCAGGAGCTCCTCATCGGGTGTAGCGGCAAACTGCATGCCGGTCATGAGGTTGGCATCGCCGTCGGTGGGGAGCCAAAGTCCTATCTGGCGGCCTATCTCCCGGGCGGTTCCCGGCGTGTCGCCGGTAACAATCTTCACCGCCACACCGGCGTCGAGGCACGACTTGATGGCGGCGGGGACATCGTCGCGCACAGGGTCGGAAATGGCGACGATGCCGATGAAGGTGAGGTCGACATTGCACAACCGGCCATCGGCAAAACGGGGCTGGTCATCGTCGAGAATCTGATAGGCAAATCCCAAGGTGCGCATGGCCTGCGACTGGTAAGCGAGAAGTTGCTCATCGACCGTCGTCTTGTAATCGGCCGCCGGTATCAAGCCCTTCGCGGTGAGGGCGCGGCGGCTCTCTCCCAGGACAATCTCGGGAGCCCCCTTGACATACAGCACCTTCTTGCCCAAGAGAGGCGACTCGACGATGGTGGCCATATATTTGCGTTCGGTCGAGAACGTCAACTGGTCGGACACCGCAGCCTCTTCGCGCAGCGTGAGGTAATTCTCGCCTTGTGCCTTCAACCACAAGAGCAACGCCCCTTCGGTGGGGTTGCCGATGACACGGGGTTTCTCACCGGACTCATCGAGGAAAGCGGTCGAGTTGACGGCAATGCCTTCGCGTATGAGGTTGCCCAGTTCGTTGTCGGAGAGCGAGCGGTCACCCAGCGCCCAGAAATCGGCCTGAGCCACCTGCATCTGGTTCTTGGTGAGGGTACCGGTCTTGTCGGTGCAGATGACCGACACCGCCCCCATCGTCTCGCAGGCGTGCATCTTGCGCACCAGATTGTTGGTGGCCAGCATGCGTTTCATGCTCAACGCCAAGCTCAGCACGATACTCATGGGCAATCCCTCGGGCACCGAAACCACGACGAGCGTGATGGCAATCATGAGGGTCTGGAAGATGTAGGTAAGCGTCTCGGTCCAGTCGGGCGAAGTGTTCTGCGTGAAGAACAAGACAAGGCGCGCCACAATAATCAGGCCGGCTATCGTGTAGCTGGCATAGGAGATGAGACGTCCCAGCCCATCGAGCTGGCGGTTGAGAGGCGTCTTGGTATCGTTCTGTATCTGCGAGCCCTCATACACCTTGCCATACTCGGTGGCGTCGCCCACAGCGGTGATGCGGCACACGCCGTGCCCGTCGACCACGGTGGTTCCTCGCAACACCTCGTTCGACGGATAGGTGGCATCGGCATCGAAGTCGTCTTCATTGGTGGTTTTGGAGACCACCGGCTCACCGGTGAGGGTCGACTCGTTGATTTGCAGCGAGACGCTTTCGAGCAACACGGCATCGGCCGGCACCTCCTCGCCCAGTTCGAGTACGACAATATCGTCGACAACGACCTCTTTCTTGGATATTTCACAGATATTGCCGTTGCGAATCACCTTCACCGGCACATCGTCATTGACCTGATTGAGTATGTCGAATTTCTTGTTGGCGCTCAATTCAAAGAAGAAGCCTACGGCCGTGGCCAATATCACCGCCACAAAAATACCCGCCGGCTCGAAAAAGACTTCGGCTCCATGTCCGAGACTCACAAACTCATACACGGCCACACCCACCGAAAGCAACAGGGCTATCAACAATATCTTGATGATGGGGTCATTGAATTTTTCCAAGAAAAGCAGCCACACCGATTTTTTCTTGGGCGGAGTCAACACATTTTCCCCGTGCAAACGACGGCTCTCGGCGACCTGTTCATCGGTCAGACCCGTGTAGGTATGCTTCTGTTCCATTTCTACGCAAGTTGTTTTTAGAATTACGTCTCGCAAATATACGCGATTCCGTGCGAAACTGTTTGCAGGCAGATGCGCAAACCGCAAAATGTAACAAGATTGTAACATGGCACATACACGACCATACAACAAAAGAGCCGCTCTTCGACAGAGAAGCTCCTTCAACACACTATAACGAAAAAACAATAACAATCTTTTACCTTGTCACAGGAGGCTATGACTCCTACGAAACCTACGACAGAATCTCACAAACCTTTCTGCCTCCTTTTTCGAGGGCAAAAATAGATTCCAGTTGTGACAATATGATGACAAAACAATCTCTTTTCCATGAAAAAAATACGGTTTCCGTCCATCTCCCCGCCGTCAATGAAAAGGTAGATTCCTGTTTATTTTGTATTTTTGCCGTCTCAAAAAAATCTTAATCCCATCATCTATGATTTCGGAACAGAAAGCCGCCGTCTCGCATGGCATACTCCTCATGGCCCTGTTTTCTTTCTCGGCCTTTTACATCAGCGAGTTCCAATGGGTCAAAGACCTGTCGCTCAGCCCGCTCATCGTGGGTATCATCTTAGGTATGATATATGCCAACAGCCTGCGCAACTACATTCCCGAAACCTGGGTTCCCGGCATCAAATTCTGCACCAAACAGATTCTGCGCACGGGTATCGTTCTCTACGGTTTCCGCCTCACCTTCCAACAGGTACTTGCCATCGGACTGCCCGCCATCATCATCGACATCATCGTCATCTTCATAACCCTGCTTTTGGGCGTGGTGGCCGGCCGGTTGATGAAGATGGACGAGAAGACTTCGCTCATGGTTTCGACCGGAAGCGCCATTTGCGGAGCAGCCGCCGTGCTGGGTGCCGAGCCCGTTGTGAAATGCGCCCCGCACAAGACCGCCATTGCCGTGTCGACGGTGGTCATCTTCGGTACGCTCTCGATGTTCCTCTATCCCATACTCTACCGCACCGGCGTCTTCGACCTCTCGCCGCAGGAGATGGCCATCTATGCCGGTTCGACCCTGCATGAGGTTGCCCATGTGGTAGGCGCCGGCAACGCCATGGACCCCGACGGCGCCCTGCACCTGGCCGACCAAGCCACCATCACCAAAATGATTCGCGTCATGATGCTGGCTCCCGTGCTGCTTATCATGAGCTACATCATAGCCCGTGTGCGCCGCGCCCGTCACACCGACGTCGCCACCGACGGGAAGAGCAAGATATCGGTTCCCTGGTTCGCCTTCGGATTCCTGCTGGTCATTGCCCTCAACTCGCTGCTGCAATCGTTCACCTTCATACCCGCGGAGGTGATGAGCACCGGCATCAGCGCCATCAACAGCTTCGACAACTTCCTGCTCACCATGGCCATGACCGCCCTCGGTGCCGAGACCAGCATCGACAAGTTCAAACAAGCCGGTGCCAAGCCCTTCTATCTGGCCGGCATCATCTACCTGTGGCTCCTCTTCGGCGGATATGCCCTGTGTAAATACCTCGTGCCGGCTTTGTCATAAACCGATAACGGGAAGGGACACTTTCGGTAAAAACTGTTAAATATCGACCGGCCGATGTAACCTTCGGCTCCTTTGCGGGTCTTATGGTCAAAGGGCTTTGGAAACGCACCCCGCACACCGGTAGCCCCACCGCCCCGACCAAGCAGTTTTTGTGTTTTTTCCGTTATAAGTTCGAGGAAAAAGGCCAAAGTCTCTTTCCCAAGATTGAAAAAGGTTACAACGAAGGAGAAACCCTGTCAAAAAAAATCACAACGGGGTTTCTCCTTTCTTTTCGGTTCGACAAAGAATCCGAGACAGTTCACTCGTGCCAGGTGAATTACAGTTTGCCGACGTTTCTACTATCTCATCTCCTGCTTCCTTGGAATAATTCATCTTTTTATAGCTTACCTTGGGAAATGGCCATTTGTGCCGGATAATATTCTGTCGAAAAAAAAATTACATTATAGTAGGTTGAAAAAAATGTATAAACTAATTTTGCAGCAGGGTGTAACCTTTCTGTTTATAGTGCGTCTAACATAAAAAATCCAATACACTAAAATCATGAAACACCTGTTCCTGACATTATTATTTGCAAGCCTATTATTACCCGTCAATGCCAAAGAAAAAGAGCCTCGCATAAAAGCCGACAAAATATCCCATACAGATATTATAAATGTCCTCGAAGAAATGAATATCCACATGGCCCATTTCGATTTGAGCGAACTCGACAAAAAAGAATTCAATATCAACTTTTATATCGATGAATACAGACTCGGGAAAAAAACCAACCGTATCGCCAATTTCAAAATAGGGAGAAACAGGCAAGACCTGCCTGAAAAGGCCGATGAACGTGCTGCATTCATAAAGGCTCTTAACCTCGACATCTCAAAAAAGGCGAAATATTGGACCCTAAATCAGATGAGCATATATGTTACACCGGAAAACGATTCTACCGTGACCATCACCATGAGCTGTCCTCTTGGGTCGATTAACAAACAAGTAAAAATTGAGGCCCTCCCTCAAAACAAAAAACCCATATACGATTTTCGCACATTCGAAATTGCCCCGGTAACGGAAAAAACACAGGAAATTCCTCTCATTATCTACAACTCTTACTTCTTCGATGAGAAGCACAACATGTCCCGCTCATGCTACGGAAACATTACCGCAGAAATGACAGAAGAGATTTTCGACAAACTCCCGCACTATTATGTCATGGGGATTACGCTCAAAGAAATAGAAAAACAGCATAAGCGATAAAATAACGGGCTGCATTTTGTGCAGCCCGTTATTTATATATTTCTCATGTCCATGGCAGGGGGGCACAATTTGTGTTTTGCGCCCAGCCCGTCAATACACGAGCGAAACATTGTCAATCCAGAAGCAGGTACCCACAGCTCCTATAAAGGCTCCTTTGTCGCCCGAAGAGATGCGCAGCATCAGATGCGTGGGCTGTGCATCGGCGTCGGCCCAACCCACCACCTGTATGGGCACATTCTCGCCCCGGCTGTTGGTCGTGTAGCGGGGGCCGTCGGGCAAGACAAGTGCCATCTCGGGGGTGTAACAAGATTCCCGGCTGATGTCGCCATAATAGATGGGTATGCGATAGCCGTTCTGCCACTCGGCAACAGACTCGGCAAACTTGTGGTAGGCCGTTCCCACCCGCCGGGCATAGACATTGCCCTCTTCGTCTTCCCAGCGTTGTATGAGATAGAGGCTTATCTCGGCATTGTCCTTTCCTTCAATCTCCGACGAACGGAGGCCGGTGGCCTTCACCAGCTGGTCGGCCAACTGCAATTTATAGTCGAGTTGCAACGCTTTGGGACGTTGGGTGAAAGGGATTCCCTGGTCGAGTTTCCCTTGCGGATTCTTGGCGTTCTTCACGGGCTCCTTTACCGCACCCAGAAAGACCGAACCGGTGGCGACCACCGTAATGTTCACCATGCCGAGAGCCTTGCAGGTTTCCTTGCGCACTTCGAGCCGCGCACACCGGTTACCCGGCTCGCGCTCCTCGGGAAAGACGGTAACGCTCACCTTGTCGATACCCACGGGACTGGCCCACACGCTCGACCCGCCCCACGGCGAGTCGCTCGACTCCCGCACCCACGGCTCGGCGCCGGTGATGGTCTGCTCAGGACCTAAGTGATATACCTCCTTGGTGGCACCGCCCAGCAGGGCCGACTCCTTGATGACGCGCGTCGTCCATCGTTCCATGTCGCCATAAGGCAACAACTCAACCCTCTCCGACTGGGCACTAAGCACTCCCGGCAGGCATACAGCACAAACAAACAACAAATTCTTTATCATATACGGTACTTAATTCACGACAAAGATAGGCAATAGGGCAGAAAACGCATAGAAGCTCCGAAAGTTTTTTCGGTAAATTCGACTTTTTCTACTTAATTTCCGACACGACAAAGTAATTTTGTCGCCTTTAACCCATGATTTATATCATTTTCTCGCGACTTACGGGCAGACAAGGTCGATTAACTGGGCAAAAACCAACTTTTCGACAAAAAATAACTACCTTTGTGCAGTTTTTACAAAAACATTATAACCTAACGATTATGAAAGCATTTGTATTTCCGGGACAAGGCGCCCAATTCGTAGGCATGGGCAAAGAGCTGTACGACACCAACAGCGAAGCCAAAGCCATGTTTGAGAAAGCCAACGAGATATTAGGTTTCCGCATCACCGACCTGATGTTTGCCGGAACCGACGAAGACCTGCGTCAGACCAAGGTTACCCAGCCGGCCATCTTTCTGCACTCGGTGATTCTCGCCAAAACAATGGGTGAAGCCTTCTGCCCCGACATGGTAGCCGGACACTCGCTCGGCGAATTCTCGGCCCTGGTTGCTGCCGGAGCCCTTTCGTTTGAAGACGGCGTACGCCTGGTAGCTGCCCGCGCCCGCGCCATGCAGAAAGCCTGCGAGGCTACTCCATCGACCATGGCTGCCGTACTGGCTCTCCCCGATGAGAAAATAGAAGAGATATGCGCTTCGGTAACCGAAGGCGTTGTCGTTCCGGCCAACTACAACTGCCCGGGACAAGTCGTTATCTCGGGAGACGAAAAAGGTATCGATGCAGCATGCGAGAAAATGCTCGCCGCCGGAGCTAAACGTGCCCTGAAACTGAAAGTGGGTGGAGCCTTCCACTCACCGCTGATGGAACCGGCCCGCGCCGAACTGGCCGAAGCTATTGCTCACACCCAGTTCTTCGAGCCCAAATGCCCCGTTTACCAAAACGTGAGCGCACAGGCTGTAACCGACCCTGCCGCCATCAAAGCCAACCTGATAGCCCAACTCACCGCTCCGGTACGCTGGACACAATCGGTGCTCAACATGATTGCCGACGGTGCCACCTCGTTTACCGAAGTAGGACCCGGCAGCGTGCTGCAAGGCCTTATCAAGAAAATCAACAAAGAGGTAGAGACCTCGGGCGTGCAATAAACCGTCCATCAACCTCTCAACGGGTCGTTGACATTCTATCCAACCCGTCGACTTTGTAAACCTTTAATCCGAAGGGGCATAACAAATCCACACGATTGTTATGCCCCTTCTAAATTATATCTGCAGGCCCGGTAGCATTGCGGTACATACAGTAGAAAAGCGCGAATCAATATAAATAAGGCGTCGGGAAAGGAACTTCCCGACGCCTTACCTGTCGTATATATCTATCAGAAATTACATGCCAAAGGAAAGCGGTGCAATCGATGAATAGATGCCGCTAATGAGGCCCACAAGCAGCACACCGAGCACACACAGCGAGATGCTGAGTTTCGAAGCTCCGTCGCTCTGAATGGCCGGTATCACACAATCGTCCTGACGGATAAACATCGCCTTCACCACCAGCAGATAGTAATAGAGCGAGATAATGGTATTGAGCAGGGCGATGAACACCAGCACATAGAATCCTTCCTCGACGGCAGCATAGAAAATAAAGAACTTGCTGAAAAATCCGGCAAAAGGAGGAATACCGGCCAGAGAGAAGAGCGCCAGCATCAAGGCAACACTCAACTTGGGATTGGTACGATAGAGACCGTTGTAATCGTCCATGTCGACCTTGCCCGTTGCGTTCTCAATAACCGAAATTACACCAAACACGGCCAGGTTGGAGAATACATACACCAACACATAATAGATGAGCGAGGTCATACCCACGGCCGAACCGGCAATAACACCCAGCAGAATATATCCGGCCTGCGAAATCGAAGAGAAGGCCATGAAGCGTTTGAGGTTTTTCTGACGCACGGCAAAAAGGTTACCTATGGTAATGGTAATGACGATGAGTCCCCACAGTACCGGTTGCCATACGGCAGCCACCGAAGAGAAGACCTTGAAGAGTACCACCATCAGGGCAAAGGCGGCAGCACCTTTGGAGATGACCGAGAGATAGGCCGTGATGGAGGTCGGAGCTCCCTGGTAGACATCGGCCGTCCAAAGATGGAAGGGCACGATGGAAATCTTGAATCCCATACCGGCAAGGAAAAGTACAAGGCCTACATAAAGAAGCGGCGTGCCCACCATACTGGAAGCAATATCGTCGAAGTAGAGCGTACCCACAGCACCGTAAATGAAGGAGATACCCAACAGCATGAGCGACGAGGAGAAGAGTGCCACAAAGACATACTTGGCAGCAGCTTCGTAAGAGAGTTGATGGTATTTCTCTATGGCGACAAGTGCCGTAAGCGGAAGCGATGCCATTTCAAGACCGATGAAGAATATCAGGAAGTTACCCGACGAAATCATCAGGTACATACCCAGCAAGGTCATCAGCGTGAGCACATAAAACTCACCCCGACGCACTTTCATGTCGGGAGCCTTGGCCCACACATTGGCCTGGATAAGAACCAGCAACGTTCCTATGTTAAGAACGATTTTTACAATATTAATAGCCGGAGAGGTCTGATACATACCGCCGAAAGCCTCACCTGTCGCAGGGTTGAAAAAGAGGAAAGCCGTCTGCACAGCCAGTAACAGGCAGGCAACCCAAGAGAAAGCGCGGCGGCCCTTCTCGGTAGAGAATGTGTCGTAAAGAAACAGGACTAGAATGACTGCCAGAAGCGACAACTCATCGCGCATCCATAAAAAGTTTGAAAAATCCATATACTTTTCCTTGATTAGATATATTGCATAATACGTTCACTTATCACACTCATGCTGTCGCTGATGAGATGGGAAATCCAACCCGGAGCCATACCTATGGCAGCAACACCCACAATAAGGGTAATGGCCGAGAGGCGCTCGTACCAGGCAGCATCGGTAAGTTCACGGTGATGTTCATTCTGTATTTTACCGTAAAGCAACTTGCCCACCACACGCAGGATATAGACGGCGGTAATCACAATCGACGTGCAAGCCAGAATGGTGAAGACACGGCGGAAGGGGTCGTCCCACTGGAACGAACCGACAAAGACGGTCATCTCGGCTACGAAGCCGCTCAATCCGGGGAGGCCCAGCGAAGCGAGACCGGCTATCACATAAGAGGCCGAAAGGAACGGCATAATCTTCATCAGGCCGCCCATCTCACGGATGTCACGGGTATGGGTGCGACCATATATCATACCGATGAGGGCAAAGAAGAGAGCCGTCATCAAGCCGTGCGAGAGCATTTGCAGCACGGCACCCGTCATGGCCGTCGTGTTCCACATGAGCAGGGCAAAAAGCACAAGACCACAGTGGCTCACCGAAGAGTAGGCGTTGATGTATTTAAGGTCGGTCTGTACACAAGCGCTGAATGCACCGTAAACCACACTGATACCGGTGAGAATCAGGAATATCCACGACAACTCGATAGCGGCCCAGGGCATGAGGTACATAGCTACACGGAAACAGCCGTAACCTCCCAGTTTCATCAGCACACCGGCATGCAACATCGACACGGCCGTGGGCGCCGAAGCATGACCATCGGGCGACCATGTGTGGAAGGGGAACATGGCTCCCAACACGCCGAATCCCACAAAGGTAAGGGGGAAGAGATAATACTGCATTTCGTGCGGTATGGCATTGTTCTTGGCAATTTCGAGAATATTCATGGTAAGGTTTCCATCGGCCGAAGAGTTGAAATATATACCCAGGATACCTACCAGCAGGAGAGCCGAGCCACCCATGAGCATAAGGGTCAGCTTCATGGCCGAATAGGTCTTGTTACCACTACCCCAAACACCAATAAGCAGGTACATGGGAATAAGGGCTATCTCGTAGAACATAAACATCGTGAAGAGGTTTATCGAGATAAAGAAGCCAAACACACCAATGGAAAGAAGTATCAGCCACAAGAAAAACTCTTTGGGCAGCGGATCGATTTTCCACGAAGCAAAAACGCCTGCAAAAACAACGATGGCCGAGAGCAGCAGCATGGCTACCGACACGCCGTCGACACCGACGGTATAATGAATATTCAAAGGAGCATACCACACGGAATCGGCCACGAAAAGCATCTCGGCCGTATTCCCGGCAGCACGTTCGCCCAAGAACAGGAACAACACGATAAAGGCGAAGACAAGCTGCAACGACGACCCTATCACGGCAACAGTCCGTATCTGTTTCATATTCCTCGAAAGGGCCAGTCCGGCCATCATCAATAAAGGAATAAGTACGAATAATGATAAGAAGTTCATAACTGTATTAAACTCGTTTTTTCTGTTTCGACATACTGAATTAGATACAATACAACACGATGGCGGCGATAATCATGGCGCCCAGCAGGAAGACGACAGCATAAGATTGCAGACGTCCCGATTGCAAGCCACGTATGTGGTAAGAGGCCGACTGGGTGAGTGTCGCCATGAGATTCATCGTCCCGTCGACAACATGACGGTCGAACCATGCAATAGGCGTGCAGATGTGCCGGAATATGATTTTGTGGGTAACGAACATATAGACCTCATCGATATAGAAACGATGATAGGCCCAACGGTAGAGCGAGCTCATAGACTGTGCCATGCGTGCGGGCTTGTCGTTGGGTGAAAGGTAAAGCCACGTTGCTACGGCAATGCCGATTACAGCGATGCAGATGCTTGTCGCAGCCACAGCCCAATCGAGATGAATTGTATATGAAAGGCCACTGGCCGTTACAAAGTGTCCGAAAGGTATGAATCCGGCAACACAGGTTACCAAAGCAAGGAAGAGCAGAGGTATCGTCATCGTCTTGGGAGCCTCGTGAGGCGTATGCTCATGCTGAGCCTCTTTGCCCCAGAAGATGTTGTAGTAGAGACGGAACATATAGAATGCCGTCAGACCGGCTACCAGCGACATCCACACGCCCCAGAAAGCGCTCTTCTCAAAAGCGGCGGCGAGAATCTCGTCTTTACTGAAAAAGCCCGAGAAGGGAGGAATACCGGCTATGGCCAGACAGGCAATGAGGAAAGTGATATGGGTAATGGGCATATATTTGCGCAAGCCACCCATCGCCGACATCTCGTTTGAGTGTACGGCATGAATGATGGCACCGGCACCCAGGAAGAGAAGAGCCTTGAACATGGCATGGGTAAAGAGGTGGAACATCGAAGCCATATAACCCAGAGCACCGTGACCGTTCATCTCGGTCGTTACACCCAGAGCCACCATCATAAAGGCAATCTGCGAAATGGTAGAGAAGGCAAGAACACGCTTGATGTCGGTCTGCACACAAGCCACAACCGCTGCATAGAGGGCAGTAACAGCACCGATGACAGTGATAAAGGTCAAAACCTCAGGAGTAGTTACATAAATCGGGAAGAGACGGGCTACCAGGAACACACCGGCCACTACCATCGTTGCGGCATGGATAAGGGCCGATACGGGAGTAGGACCCTCCATGGCGTCGGGCAGCCAGATGTGCAACGGGAACATGGCCGACTTACCGGCACCTCCCATGAAGACAAGAGCCATGGCCCATGAAGCCACCGAGATACCGAGGAATGTCTTTCCTGCTGTGGTACCTACCAGGGAGACATCGCCGCTGGTCAGAGTAGCGAAGTCGAAAGTTTTGGTATAGTAAGAGAGCAGCAAAATACCAAGGAGGAATCCCAGGTCGGCAAAGCGGGTAACAATAAATGCTTTCTTGGAAGCGGCAACTGCCGACTGACGGGTGTAATAGAAACCGATGAGCAGGTAAGACGACACACCCACAAGTTCCCAGAAGATATACATCTGGAAAATATTGGTGGCCACTACCAGGCCAAGCATCGAGAAAGTGAAGAGCGAGAGGAAAGCGTAGTAACGCTGGAAACCGACCTCACCGTGCATATAGCCGAGGCTATAAAGATGCACCATCGACGATACCGTGGTGATAACCACCAGCATCATGACCGAAATGGGGTCGAGCATGATACCCAGGTCGATGTGCAGCCACTCGGTAAAACGCAACCACTCAAAGTGGTACGGAGTCACCGTGGGATAAATGCCATCGACACGCGGCTGCATGAAATATTGAGCAGCGACGATATACGAGAGAATGGTAATGATGAAAAGGCCCGATGTGCCTAACAATCCGGCCGTGCGATGCGACATCTTGTGGCCGCAAAGTCCGAGCATGATAAACATCAGCATCGGCAACAACAGTATGATGTAAGAGTATTCCATAATCGTTGTTCAGTAGCGATAGTTTCTCAATATTTCATTTTGTCGACGTTATCGACATTGATGTTACGAATGTTCCGGTATATGTTGATGATGATGGCAATGGCAATCGCCGTCTCGGCAGCAGCAATGGCCACGGCGAAGAGCGTGAAGAAGAAACCTTCGAGCTGACCGGGGAAGAGATAGCGGTTGAAGACGACAAAGTTGATATCGACCGCGTTGAGCATGAGTTCAAGCGATATGAGAATGGCCAACAGGTTATGACGGGTTACAAAACCGTAAACGCCGGCAAAAAACATGATGGTACTCACCACAACATAATAAATCATGGGTATTTCCATAGTATTCCTTATCTTTTACGGGCAATCATGATGCCACCGATTATACAAGCGAGTAACAGCACACTGATGGCTTCAAAAGGCAACAGGTACTGGTATTTGTCCATGCCCATGAGCGCATGGCCCACCATTTTCATGTCAAGCTCTCCGGCCTGATAAAACTGTGAGGGGAAAAAGTCGTGAGTCAAAAGAGTATATCCGCAGATGCAGGCGCCAAAAATGGCGGCAACCAGGCCCCATGCCCGTTTGCGCGAAGAGATGCGTTCGCTCTTTTCTCCAAGTTTACTGGTGAGAAGAATGGCAAAAACGAAAAGCACGAGAATACCTCCGGCATAAATCGTTATCTGTACAGCTCCCAGAAAATGATAGTCGAGTTGAAAATAATACCCGGCCGTTGCAAAAAGCACAAAAAGCAAATACGTTGCCGCGCGCAATATGCGACGACTGGTCACGGCCATAATCGAGCAAACGACGATAACCGCCGAGAGCAGGAAAAATATGACTTGATTGGCTACTTGTTCCATATCGAGAATGTTATTTTAAATTTTCAGGTTTACGGTTAAGATGCTTTACCAATTTGGTACGGTCAAAGACGGCCTGTTCAAATTCGTTGGTAAACTCCAAGGCATCGTGAGGACAGGTGTTCACACACAACTGGCAGAAGACGCAACTGCCCAGGTCATAGATGTAATCATCGAGCACACGTTTGGTCTTACCGTCTTCGGTCTCGACTTTCTTGGAGATAACCTGTATCGTATGATTGGGGCAGTTCATCTGACAGATACCGCACGCGATACATTTGTGGTGGCCTTCGGCATCGAATTTTAGCGTAAGAGTGGCTCTGAATCGGTCGCCTATCTTCAACGTTTCACGATTCTCGGGATACTTCTCGGTAACCTTGGGGGTAACAAACTCGGTACCTGTTACCTTCATTCCCACGAGAAGACTCCACAGACCTTTCCAGAAATTGACAAAGTAATTTTTTAAACTTTCCATAAATGGTAATGTAGCTCTTTCTTTTTTCGTTTTATTACATATAAAAGTACCAGGCCGGGACCCGGTACTTTGGAGGATTTGCTATAAGGTTCATCTCACCGAACCGCCCATAATATCGAGCAGCTCATTGGTGATTCCTTGCTGACGCAACTTGTTGTATTCGATACGCAACTCGTCGAGCAACTTGCCGGCGTTGTCACTGGCTGTCTGCATGGCAAGGATGCGGGCTCCCTGTTCCGATGTACGGCTTTGCAGACAGGCCTCGATTAACGAAGCATTGACAAAAAGCGGCATCACGGTTTCAAAAATCGTGGCACAGTCGGGCTCATATATATAAGGGGTAACCCGAGAAGGGCGTCTTCGACCCGATTGCATATCTTCGATGCTCACGGGGAGCAACTGCCGGGTGCGAACAGTCTGAGTAGCAACACTCTTGTAATGGGTGTATATACACTCTACCCTATCATACTCGCCGGCTAGGAACGAAGCCGTCAACTCACCGACGAGACGTTTCAACTCGTCGGGAGTACTTTTGGCATGGAAATAATCTCGTCGACAAACGGTTATTCCGACAGTATGTTCCACCGCAGAAATGACCTTCTTTCCGGCAGGATAGACGTCGATGGCAAGTTGTCCGGGAAAAGCGGCATGCAACTCGGACAGACGAGACAGCAGCGCCTTGTACAGATTGGAGTTATAGGCGCCACACAGACCCTCGTCCGAAGCCAACAGTATCAACGCCACACGGTGCACAGGACGCTGCTGTGCCAATGGCGACTCATACTCACGGTCGGCTTCCAACAGATTGTTGATAGTAAGCTGCAACTGTTCCCGGTACGGTGCCATGCCGCGCAGAGCCTGTTCGGCCTTGCGCAACTTTGCCGAAGAAATCATCTTCATGGCCCCGGTTATTTTTTGGGAAGACTCTACCGAGCCGATTCTTCCCTTCAACTCGCGCATTGTCGACATAGCAGATTATTTCTTAAATCGTTTTACAACTTCTTGTGCCGTCTCTTTCAGAACGGTTTCTACTTCGGGAATAAGTTTGCCCTCACGCAAAGAGGCCAAAGCATCTTTTTCATGACGGCTTCGCAATATTTCCAAGAAATATTTTTCAAACTCAGCCACATTCTCTACCGGCACATCGCTCAACAAGCCTCGGGTACCACAGTACACCACCGCGATTTCTTCTTCGACGGGCATAGGGGTATATTGAGGTTGAACCAGCAGCATACTGTTCTTACGACCTTTGTCGATGACCATGGCGGTTACGGGATCAAGGTCGCCACCAAACTTGGTGAAGGCTTCGAGCTCACGATACTGGGCCTGGTCTATCTTCAATGTACCGGCCACCTTCTTCATGGCCTTGACTTGGGCATTACCGCCGACACGCGACACCGAAATACCCACATTGATGGCAGGACGCATACCCTGGTTGAAAAGGGCTGTTTCGAGGAATATCTGTCCGTCGGTAATGGAGATGACGTTGGTAGGAATATAGGCCGAAACGTCTCCTGCCTGGGTCTCGATAATGGGCAATGCCGTGAGCGAACCACCACCTTTTACAATGGGACGCAAAACCTCGGGCAGATCGTTCATCGTAGCAGCTACTGCATCGTTGTCGATAATCTTGGCTGCACGCTCCAACAGACGGGAATGGAGATAGAAAATATCACCGGGATAGGCTTCACGACCGGAGGGACGACGCAAAATCAACGAGATTTCGCGGTAGGCTACGGCCTGCTTGGAAAGGTCGTCATACACCACCAAAGCGTGACGGCCACTGTCACGGAAATACTCTCCGATAGCGGCTCCGGCAAAGGGGGCATAGTAACGCATGGATGCCGAATCGGAAGCGTTGGCTGCCAACACGATGGTATAATCCATGGCACCATGTTCGCGCAAGGTATTTACCAGCGTGGCAACCGACGAAGCCTTTTGACCAATGGCTACATAAATACAGTACACCGGGTCTCCGGCCAAGAAGTTCTTACGTTGGTTGATGATGGTATCGATGGCAATCGAGGTCTTACCTATCTGACGGTCGCCGATAATCAACTCACGTTGTCCGCGACCTATGGGCACCATGGCATCAACAGCCTTGATACCTGTCTGCAACGGTTGGTTTACCGGTTGACGAAAGATTACTCCGGGAGCCTTCCGGTCGAGAGGCAACGTTATCGTGTCGCCGGCAATAGGACCGGCTCCGTCGATAGGATCGCCCAATGTATTGATGACACGGCCTATAAGTCCGTCGCCTACGGGAATAGATGCGATTTTCCCGGTACGGCGCACAGTCATGTTCTCCTTGACAGTATTGCTGTCGGCACCCATCAAGATGACTCCGACATTGCTCTCTTCAAGGTTCATGGCCACACCGCGCACACCATTTTCAAACTCGACCAGTTCACTTGAACTGACATTGTCGAGCCCGAAGACGTGAGCCACACCGTCACCCACTTCGAGCACGGTGCCGACTTCCTCAAAGGAGACCTTCGACTCGACCTCATCGAGTTGCTGTTTCAGTATATCAGAAATCTCATTTGGTTTAATCATAATCGTGTTTTGCTGTTTATTAATTTTAAACGCAATTGTTTCAGTTCCTTTTCGATAGAGGCATCGAGACGTTCACCGCCCACGGTCAACACAAAACCACCGATAATCTCGGGATCGATTTTATGCTCAAATTCCAAATGAGCGGCCGGACAATGTCGAGCCACAATGCTTTCTATGCGAGAAAGGGTATTCTTGTCGAGAGGGGCTGCCGTTACGATTTGGGCGCAGACAATATGATTGACGTCGCGATACAACTTCTGATACATGAGCATGATGGAACGCAGATGGTCTTCACGACGCTCATGCAGAAGCAGACGTGCAAAACGAAGGTATTCTTCCGAAGAAGCGGCATCGACACCGGCAGCAGAGAGCATTAACGCCTCTTTCTGACTTGCACTGAGCACCGGATTGAGCAGAGCCTCCTGCAAGTCGGGACGGGCGATGAAACTCGCTTCTACTTGCCGAGCGGCTTCATACACGGGAAGGGTTACGTCCTTCTCTTGCGCATATTTGAGCAAAGCCTTGGCATATCGGCGGGCTATAAGTCCTTCGTTCATATTGGATTAGTTTTTATTCTCGATATCACTTAATAGTTTGTCGACCAACTCGGATTGCTGCTTATCGCCGGCCAACTCTTTCCGCATGAGCTTCTCAGCTATCTGCAATGCAAAATCGCTGACCTGCTGACGGAATTGCCGTTCCGACTCTTTCCGAGCCAACTCTATCGACACATTGGCTGCGTCGATAATCTTTTTGGCTTCTACCGTAGCTGCCTTGCGGGCTTCTTCGATGATTTGAGTTTTCATCTGAGCCGCCTCACGCAAGATTTCAAGCTGCTTCTGCTGCGCCTCATTGATGAGTACGCGGGCATTGTCGGTAGCGTGTTCGAGCTGGCTTTTGGCCTCCTGTGCATAAGTCACGCCCTTATCGATGAGGTCGGCGCGAGCGTCGACACTGTTCATAATGGCGGGCCATGCATACTTGGCCAATACCACAAAGAGAATGACAAACACAAGGAACATCCAGAATACCAATCCGAAATCGGGGGTAAACAGTTCCATGGTGTATCCTTTCTACTTGTGATTATAAGAATATGGCGAGCAAGCAAACAATGATGGCGAAGAGGGCGACACCTTCTACAAGGGCGGCAATCACAATCATGTTGGCACGGATGTCATTCGACGACTCGGGCTGACGAGCGATAGACTCCATGGCCGAAGCACCGATTTTTCCAATACCAAGACCGGCTCCGATAGCGGCAAGACCGGCTCCAAGGCAGGCACCTACTTTTGCAAATGCTGCGGCAGAGGCAGCGGCTTGTAACAAAATCATTGCTAACATAACATTCAATTTTAAAGGGTTATACTATTTCGTTTTTTTCTTGTATCTGGTTTTGTTCGTGCGATGCCTCACCTCTGACACGTGCCAGGCTGATGAAGATCGTCGAAAGAATGGTGAAGACATAGGCCTGAATGAAACTGATAAGCACATCGAGCAACATCATAAACAGTGAGAAAAATACCGATATGACAGTAGTACCCGTGAGCACGGCAGCTCCCATCGAGCCGAAAATGAAGATGAGGGATATAAGCACCAAGACAATAAGGTGGCCACCCAACATATTGGCAAAGAGACGTATCATGAGAGCCACCGGCTTGGTAAGGGCTCCGAATACCTCTATAACGGGCATCAACGGCACCGGACACTTCATCCACATGGGAACCTCGGGCCAGAAAATATCTTTCCAATAGTGCTTGGTTCCGGTCAGGTTCACCACAAGGAATGTAAAGAGGGCCAAAACCATCGTTATGGATATGTTTCCTGAAAGATTGGCTCCGGCAGGGAAAATCACCATCAGTCCGAGTATGTTGATAAAGAATATGAAGAAGAAGACCGTAAGCAGATAAGGCGAATAACGACGGGCATCGACTCCCAAAACCGGCTTGATAAGATCGTTGTACAACATATCAAAAACCAGTTCCATAAAGCCAAACCATTTGCGAGGTGCTCCATTGGGGTGCTTGCGATACCAGCGAGCCATGGGTATAAAGCATACGCACAGCAGTATCGCGGTGATAAACAGGGCCGCCACATTTTTGGTTATCGACAAGTCGAGCGGACGATACTCGTTACCGGCTTCGTCGCGGGCAACAACCTTCCCTTTGAAATCGCCATCGGGTGCTATATAGAAACCTTTATAGGTCTCTCCATGCATAATCCGGTGCGAACCGAACACGCTCCAATCGCCGTCCTTATCGCGCACGATAATGGGCAACGATATGCGATGACTGTGAGAGAAAGGTACTTCCCAGCCGTAGTTATCGAGCACATGTTCAAAAATGATCTCCTTGGCATTGAAGGAGGCTTCTTCGCTCTCCTCGGCAGCCTGCACGGCAGTCGTGCAAACCAAGAACAGAGCAAAAAGCAAAGCAATACGGTGGAACATATATTTCTTCATCTCATTTTGTTTTTAGATAAGCTTCGAGCTTATTTGAGGCACACAACAACTCGATTGTTGTTCACGTCTACAAATCCGCCTTCGGCCGCGAGGGTCTTTACCTCCCCTTGGCATTCATACTCGATTTCACCGGCAGCAAGAGTCGACAGGAGTGATGCATGGTCTTGCAATACGGTAAACGAGCCCATCGTTCCCGGCAAAGTTACACGGGAAACTTCGCCTTGGAATAGGATGCTTGTGGGAGAAATAATCTCGAGTGTCATAGTGTAGACGATTTAACGGGTTAGTTACCTTGTACTTGTTGGAGCATTTTCTCGCCTTTGGCGATAGCTTCGTCGATGGTTCCTACGTTCAAGAATGCCTGCTCGGGATATTTGTCCATCTCTCCGCTGAGAATCATCTTGAAACCTCGAATGGTCTCTTCGAGAGGTACCATCACACCGGGAAGTCCGGTAAACTGCTCGGCCACATGGAAAGGCTGCGAGAGGAAACGTTGTGCTCGACGAGCACGAGCCACGACAAGCTTGTCTTCGTCGGACAACTCATCTACACCCATGATGGCAATGATATCCTGCAACTCGTTGTAGTGTTGCAACAACTGTTTCACAGCCTGAGCGGTATTATAATGGTCTTCTCCGATAACCAGCGGGTCGAGAATACGGGAGGTCGACTCCAACGGGTCTACGGCCGGATAAATACCCAACTCGGCAATCTTACGGCTGAGCACCGTGGTGGCATCAAGGAAGCTGAATGTGGTGGCAGGAGCCGGGTCGGTCAAGTCATCGGCCGGCACATAAATGGCCTGCACCGAAGTAATAGAACCGTACTTGGTCGAAGTGATACGTTCCTGCAAAGCGCCCATCTCCGAAGCCAGGGTAGGTTGATAACCTACGGCCGAAGGCATACGCCCCAAAAGGGCCGACACCTCAGAACCGGCTTGGGTGAAACGGAAGATGTTGTCGATAAAGAACAGAATCTCTTTTCCTCCATCGCCCGAATCGCGGAAGTTCTCGGCTACGGTCAGTCCCGAAAGGGCCACACGCAGACGTGCTCCCGGTGGTTCATTCATCTGGCCAAACACCAACGTGGCATGAGAGTTGGAGAGTTTTTCCATATCGACCTTGGAGAGGTCCCAGTGACCCGCTTCCATATCTTTCTTGAAGTCATCGCCATAGTTGATAACGCCCGACTCAATCATCTCACGCAGCAGGTCGTTGCCTTCACGGGTACGTTCACCTACACCGGCAAAGACGGTAAATCCGTTGTGGCCTTTGGCGATATTGTGTATCATCTCCATGATAAGCACGGTCTTGCCTACACCGGCACCTCCGAAAAGACCGATTTTACCACCCTTGGAATAGGGTTCGAGCAAGTCGATGACCTTGATACCGGTATAGAGCATTTCGGTATTAATCGAAAGGTCTTCAAAACGGGGTGCTGGGCGATGAATTGGGGCTACCTCTTTGTAATCGAGAGCCGGCAGGTGGTCGATGGCATTACCCATTACATTCATCAGACGGCCTTTGACCTGATTGCCGGTAGGCATAGCCAAGGGACGTTGCAAATCGACCACTTTCATGCCTCGGGTAAGACCGTCGGTAGTATCCATGGCCACACAGCGGACCGTCTGTTCGCCGATGTGCTGTTCTACCTCCACAATCAAATCCGAACCATCGGGTCTCTGAATTTTCAGCGCATTGTAAATAGGGGGTAGTTGCGCTCCTTCGCCGTCGAAAGTTGCATCGATCACAGGGCCGATGACTTGCGAAATGTATCCGATATTCTCTTTCATATGGCTATCTTATTTCATTATACGAATTTCATTAAAAATGTATCCCGAAGATGGTAACCAATACCATGAGGAGCAAATTGCAGAATCCTATGGGTACCAAATATTTCCATTCGAGATGCAGGAGCTGGTCGATACGCAAACGGGGGAATGTCCACTTAAACCACATGATGATAAACATCACCACGGCCGTTTTTCCGAAGAACCAAATCACCGACGGAATGTAATCCATCACTTGATTGAAGGATTCCCAACCACCAATATGCAAAGGCATCCAACCGCCCAGGAACAAGAGACTGGCAATACCTGCAACGATGAACATGTTGAGATACTCGGCCAAGTAATAGAATCCGAAGTGGATACCCGAATATTCGGTGTGATAACCGGCCGTCAACTCCGACTCGGCCTCGGGAAGGTCAAACGGGCCACGGTTGGTCTCGGCTGTTCCTGCTATAAGATAGATAATAAACGCGATAATCATGGGAATGTGTCCGGTAAAAAGGAACCAGCCCCGACTTTGCAGCTCGATAAGTTGCGAGGTCTGCATCGTCCCGGCAAAAACCACGACTGTAAGCATTGACAGGCCGATAGAGAGTTCGTAGCTCACCATCTGTGCACCGCTTCGCATGGCGCCGATGAGGGTAAACTTGTTGTTACTCGACCAGCCGGCCAGGAGTATTCCCAATACACCTATCGACGAAACGGCCATGATGAAGAATACACCGATATTGAAGTCAAGTACCTGCAATCCCCTGCCGAAAGGCATGCATCCAAATGTGAGCATAGATGCAAGTATCACCAGGTAAGGCGCAAGATTGAACAGGAATCTATCGCTGTGTTTTATGCTAATAAGCTCCTTGATGAGGATTTTTATCATATCGGCAACGCTCTGGAAGATACCATAGGGGCCTACCCGGTTGGGACCGAGACGGCACTGGAAGAAGGCACAAATCTTGCGTTCGCCATAAATCAACGCCAAGGCGATAAGCGCATATAGCAACAGGAGGGCAACCCCTATCAGCACAAACTCGACCAAAAGGGCTCCCCACTCGGGCATATACTCTCTCAGGAAAGCGTCAATCCATCGTGTTACTATCGAAAAATCGAACATATTATTTGCGGGTTATATTTAATTCTACTTAATAAGGTGATTCTCTGTTCGGGTCAACGGTCGATATCGGGCACTACATAGTCGAGCGAACCGCCGATGGTGATAAGGTCAGCTATCTTGGCGCCTCTCACGAGATGGTCTACAACACCCACCAATGCAAATCCCGGAGATACGACCTTGAGCCGGTAAGGTGTTTTGTCGCCCCGACTTTCGAGATAAATGCCGAAAGCTCCACGCGAGGCTTCCACCTGCTTGAAGTAGCGGCCCTCGGGTACCTTGATAATGGGTTTGGTCTTGACGGCATAGTCGCCTTCGGGTATATTATCGACGAGCTGTTCGAGAATGTGAAGCGATTGCACAATCTCTTCGAGACGCACGTTGTAACGGGCGTAGGAGTCGCCCTCGTGCGACAATACTTCGTCAAACTCGACTTTATCGTAGACGGCATAGGGAGTGCGCTTGCGCACATCGCAAGCCCAGCCCGACGCACGACCCGTGGGACCTGTGGCATTGTAACGTATGGCATCTTCGAGCGAGAGATGTCCCACGCCTATCATACGGTTGCGGGCGATGACGTTTCCGGTGAATACCTGATTATACTCTTTCAATCGCGCAGGCATGATTTTGATAAATTCCTTGACCTTGCGCTGGAAATCGGGGTGTATGTCGGCCATGACACCGCCGATGGTATTATAGTTCATCGACATGCGGGCACCGCAGGTCTCTTCGAATATATCGAGAATCAACTCTCTCTCTCGGAAACCGTAGAAGAATGCGGTCAGGGCACCGAGGTCCATGCAGAGGGTCGAGAAAAACAGCAGGTGCGAAGAGATACGCATCAACTCGTCCATCATCGTGCGGATATACTGTGCGCGCAAGGGAACTTCAAGTTGCATGGCATCTTCGATACACATACACAGAGCGTGACGGTTCTGATGGGCCGAAAGGTAGTCAAGACGGTCGGTCATATGGAGGGTCTGCGGGTAGGTCATGCCTTCCCACAGTTTTTCTATACCGCGGTGTATGTAACCGCAGTGCACATCGACTTTCTTGATGATTTCTCCTTCGAGAGAGGTACGGAAACGCAATACACCGTGAGTGGCGGGGTGTTGCGGACCGATATTGACAATGTAGTCGTTTTTCTCAAAGATATCCACAACTTTCTTTTCCACCTTCCCATCGGCACCCATAGACAAGGCTATGGTCGTATCGGAACACTCCTCATTAGTCTCGGGTATGGGATTGTTTTCACGGCTCGTGTCGTAATCTTTACGCAGGGGATAACCGTTCCAGTCTTCGCGGAGGAAGATACGGCGCATATCGGGATGGCCGATAAATCGTATGCCGTAGAAGTCGTAAACTTCACGTTCTTCAAAATTGGCGTTGGCCCACACATCGCTCACCGAATAGAGTATCGGGTCTTTGCGATCGGCCGTTGCGGCTTTGAGAATCACCCAATGATTGTATTTTACCGAGTTGAGGTAATATACCACACCCAGTGTATCTCCCCAGTCCATTCCGACAAGGGCCGCCAGGTTGTCAAACAGCAACTCGCTGTCGTCGTGCAAGTAACGGGCCAAGGCGGGCAACTTCTCGGCCGGAACGGTAAAGGTAGGATATTGACCTTCTTCAAAAACAGCTTCGGGAAGGAAAGCCGTTATCTTTTCTTGTATATTTGCCATTAAAGGAAAACTTGCGGGTTAATCTTCGGATTCTTCTATCGGTTTCTGCTCCTGACGGTTCACGCCGCCAAAGAATTTTTCGACCTTGACTTTGCGCTGCAACTGCATCATGCCGTAAAGCATGGCTTCGGGCCGGGGAGGACAACCGGGTATATACACGTCGACGGGAAGTATCTCACCCACACCGTTGAGCACATGGTAAGAATTTTTGAACGGGCCTCCCGAAACAGCACAGCCTCCCACGGCAATGACATATTTCGGCTCGGCCATCTGGTCGTAAAGACGACGAAGTACGGGGGCCATTTTGTGTACTATCGTGCCGGCGACCATGATAAAGTCGGCTTGACGCGGACTGGCACGGGCCACCTCAAACCCGAATCGCGCCATGTCATAGCGCGCAGCTCCTACCGACATAAATTCGATACCACAGCAACTGGTAGCGAATGTAAGCGGCCAGAGAGAATTGGATCGGCCCCAATTTATAACGTCGTCGAGAACCCCCATCACCACGTTTGTTCCGTTGGCGCGAAGCTCCTCAACCATTTTTTCGAGAGATTCATTATCCTTGAAATCCTCGTATTTCATCGATTTTATTTTCGGTTTTTTCATTTCCATTCCAATGCTCCTTTCTTCCATGCATAGGCAAGGCCGAACACAAGGATTACCAAGAAAAACAAAATGTTTACCAACCCGGCTACGCCCAAATCACGAACAATAACCGCCCACGGGAAGAGAAGCACCGTCTCCACATCGAACATCAGGAACAGAATGGCAAACAGATAATATCCCACCTTGAATTGCATCCACGATGTACCGTGCGTGGGAATACCGCACTCATAGGCCTCTCCTTTCTGCCTGTTGTATGAGCGGGGCGAAATGAACCATGCGATGAGCAGGGCTGCTGTCACCAGCACAATGCCGGTAAGGAAAACGACTACTAACAATGACAAATTCATTTTACCTATATCAAACTAACTAAACGTTGTTATTCAATCCTTTGCTAAAAGAAACAGAGACGCCGAAGCTCCTCGTCGGAACTTCGGAAGAATGCGGTGAAAACCGCTTTTTTCAAAAGCGCTTCAAAGTAACGGAATAAAATGCAGCTGGGCAAATTATTTCTCGAAAAATCGACTTTCAAAACAACTTTTTTAGCACTTTCAAAACATTTATTCACACTTTCTTCCACAACTTTTTTCTTTCCTTAATTATGTAGAGATGTGATTTTCTTTTTGACAAAAAAACATTACCTTTGCTATTAGTTATCGGCACAACTCGCATCATTGATTTTATAACAAACTTCTTGTATCATGGACAGCCAACAATCTACCACCGAAATTAAATTTCACCCACTCCTCGCCCCTCTTGCAGGACTTTACGGCATGGTGGTATGGATACGCAACCGACTGTTCGACTGGAACATACTTCCTGCGGAGAGTTTCAACATTCCCGTCATAAGTGTCGGTAACATCACGGTGGGTGGTACCGGGAAAACGCCTCACATAGAGCACCTCATACACACCCTTTCGGAGTCGTCGTTCAAAATCGCGGTATTGAGCCGCGGATACAAACGCCACACCCATGGGTTCAGACTGGTAACCATGTCGTCGACCGCAGCCGAGGTAGGCGATGAACCGCTGCAAATCAAGCACAAATTCCCCACCACCACGGTGGCCGTCGATACCAACCGGAGGCATGGAATACACAAGCTCATGGAGCAAGTTCCCGACATAGACCTCGTCCTGCTCGACGATGCCTACCAGCACCGCTATGTCACCCCCTCGATGTCGATACTTCTCACCAGTTACGAACGCATGATTTACGACGACAAGCTGCTGCCGGTCGGAAGGCTCAGAGAGCCCGTCGACGAAAAGTCTCGCGCCAACATTGTCATCGTCACCAAATGCCCCGACTCGCTCAAACCCATAGACTATCGCCTGCTGGCCAAACATCTCAACCTCTACCCCTACCAGAGCCTCTACTTCACCAGCCTTCTCTACGATGAGTTAAAAGCCGTCTTCCCGACCGAAAACAGCCGGCGCATCACCGTAGAACAATTGCGTGAAAAATCCGACGAAATACTGCTTGTCGCCGGCATTGCCTCACCTCAGCTCTTTGCCGAATACATAGGGAAATATGCCTTCCACACCCGACTGTGGACCTTTGGCGACCATCACGAGTTTACCCCTCGAGACCTGCGTAAAATCGAAAAATGGATAGCTGACTCCGACGAAAAAGGAGAACACGGCTATGTCATTGTAACCGAAAAAGATGCCGCCCGGCTACTTCACAGCCCCCACGTCTCATCGCTACTGAAAAGCCGCCTTTATTACCTGCCCATGCGCATCCACTTCATGCTCGGACAAGAAGCCGCATTCAACCAACAAGTCAAAGAATCGGTCATACGCTTCCGCCGGCAGATGATTCAAAAGAAAAAATAACCCTCAAAATACAACTGCCATGCTCGAACAGATAAAAGAGACCGCTGCCTACATATCCGGGCAATTCGGAACAATTCCCCCCGTCGCCATCATTCTGGGAACTGGACTGGGCGAACTGGCCGGACACATTACCGACCGTCAGGAACTGCCCTACGCCCAGATTCCTCACTTCCCCCTGTCGACCGTCGAAGGGCACAGCGGCAAGCTGATCAAGGGCCGCCTCGGCAACCGCGAGATAATTGCCATGCAGGGCCGCTTTCACTACTACGAGGGCTACACCATGCAACAGGTTACTTACCCCGTGCGGGTGATGCAACAACTGGGCATAAAAACGCTCTTTGTCTCCAACGCAGCCGGCGGCATGAACCCAGACTTCAAGGTAGGCGACCTCATGCTCATCACCGACCACATCAACACCTTTCCCGACCACCCTCTGCGCGGGAAAAACTACGACGAACTCGGGCCCCGATTCCCCGATATGAGCAATGCCTATACCCCCCGCCTCATCGCCAAAGCCCTCGACATAGCCCGCCGCAACGACATTACAGTGCAACAAGGCGTCTACGTCGGCACCCAGGGGCCCTCGTTTGAGACACCGGCCGAGTACCGCTACTTCCGCACGATAGGCGGTGACGCCGTAGGCATGTCGACCGTTCCCGAAGTCATCGTCGCCCACCACGCCGGCATGGAGGTCTTTGCCATCTCGGTCATCACCGACCTGGGTGGCTTCGGCGACATCGTCAAATGCTCGCACGAAGAGGTACAGAAGGCAGCCGCCGAAGCGCAGCCCCGCATGACCCTCATCATGCGGCAACTCATCGAAGAAATGTAAACCTTCCACAATCAACCCGCAAATACATAATATTCACAATACGCACTTCCATGGAGAATAAACCCCGAACCGATATTTCCACCCTCGGCGAGTTTGGTCTCATACGGCACCTCACCGAGAATTTTCCACCTCGAAATGCCTCGACCCTCAAAGGGGTAGGCGACGACGCCGCCGTACTCAATTACGGCAATAAACGCACCCTCGTCACCACCGACCTGCTGCTCGAAGGCATACACTTCGACCTCACCTACGTCCCGCTGAAACACCTCGGCTACAAATCGGCCGTCGTCAACTTCTCCGACATCTATGCCATGAACGGACGTCCCCGCCAGATTACCGTCTCGCTGGGCCTCTCCAAGCGCTTCTCCATCGAAGACATGGAAGAGCTGTACGCCGGCATACAGCTGGCCTGCAACATCTACGGTGTCGACCTGGTAGGCGGAGATACCTCGGCCTCACTCACCGGCCTCACCATCAGCATCACCTGCATCGGCGAAGGAGAAGAGGGTAAAATCGTGTACCGCAACGGTGCGAGAGAAAACGACCTCATCTGCGTAAGCGGCGACCTCGGTGCCGCCTACATGGGGCTGCAACTGCTCGAACGCGAGAAACACGTCTACGCCGGCGAAAGCGATTTCACCCCAGCCTTTGAGGGCAAAGAGTATATTCTCGAACGTCAGCTCAAACCCGAAGCCCGAAAAGACATCATCGCCGAACTCGACAAGCGACACATTGTCCCCACCGCCATGATGGATATCTCCGACGGTCTCTCCTCGGAACTGCATCACATCTGCACCCAAAGCCACACCGGCTGCCGCATCTACGAAGACCGCATACCCATCGATTACCAGACTGCCGTCATGGCCGAAGAGCTCAACATGAGCCTCGTCACCGCAGCCCTCAACGGCGGAGAAGACTACGAACTGCTCTTCACCGTACCGCTCGGCAGCCACGACGAAGTAGCCGCCATACCCGGTGTACACATCATTGGCCACATGACCGCTCCCTCACTGGGCCTATACATGATTTCCCGCGACGGCAACGAGATAGAACTCCGAGCACAAGGCTGGAATTCTCTCGCAGAAGAGAACCATGATACAACAACGGAAAATCCCGAATAAAATTTATTTCACCTCATAAAGAAGAAACCGCCATGCAAGCAAAATTTTTCGGAGCTGCCGCCCTGTTGTTTCTGGCAACAGCTTGCAGCCACAAATTCACCGTAACGGCCGAATGCGACGCCAGCAGCAACGGTAACCAGGCCTATATCATCGACTTTACGACCGAACAACCCATCGACAGTGTCGTGGTAAGCAACAATCGGGCCGTCTTCAAAGGGAAAATCGACAAAGCTCACCTATGTCAATTCTTCGTCGATTCGCCCAATGGCGAAAGCGCCATCTTCATTCTCGAAGGTGGCAACATCTCCATCGATCCCATGAACTGGACCGTAGCAGGTACCCTGCAAAACGATTCGTTACAGAGTTTTTATGACACCGTCAGAGCGATGCAGGAACAATTCTTCGCCCGCCATCAGGCCCTGGCCGGCACCGATTCCGACACCGAAGCCCAGAGCATCGCCCTGCAAAAAGAGATGATAGCCTCGCTCGGAAATATATCCACCCACTTTGTCAAGACCATGCCGGGCAGTTGTGTCGCCACATACGCCCTGGCCAACTGGCTTAATACCCTGGTAGGGAGCGACGACTTCGACAAAGCCGCGGCTCTCGTAACGGAACACGACCTGAAATACCCCATCGTGAGCCGCGCCATCGAAACCGACAAGCAACTCAAAGCCACCCGGCCGGGAGCCATGTTTACCGACTTCACCATCTTGAACGGCAATCTCGACGGCACATCAGCATCACTCTCCGACTATGTAGGTAAAGGCAAATATGTATTGGTCGACTTTTGGGCATCGTGGTGCGGTCCCTGTCGAGGAGAAATACCCAACCTCAAAGAACTTTACAAGCAATATGCCGGCGACAATTTCGAAATTGTAAGCGTCGCTGTATGGGACAAGCGCGAAGCCACCCTCAAAGCCATCGATGAAGAGCAACTGCCATGGCCCCAAATCATCGACGCCGGACAGGTGCCTACCGAGCTTTACGGCATCGACGGTATACCCCAAATCATGCTCTTCGCCCCCGACGGCACCATCGTCGCCCGCGATCTACGGGGAGACAACCTGAAACAGACTCTATCCCAAATATTTAAAAATTAAACTTTTCCTATGAAAAAAACCTTTCTCTATCTTGCTTCGGTTCTGCTGCTCACTGCGTGCAGCAAGCCTTACAGCGTAACCGTAAACCACGAAAAAATCAGCGACAGCACCGAAGTCTATCTGAACGACTACTTCACCGGCGATACCCTGGACAGCGCTCTCTTCATCGGAGGAAAAGCCTTGTTCAAAGGAGAAACCGGGAAAAGTTTTGTGGCACAAGCTACCTTTGGTGAGAAATCGGCCACGTTTGTCGTAGAACCCGGTGATATCCAAATCACCTTCAACCCGGTATTTGACATCATTTATGAAGTAAAAGGTACCGAACTGAACGACTCCTTGGCTACCATACAGGCTCAAAGCATCGGTCAGCAGTTTACTTTCCTGTTTCAAGTTCTCGCCCTTGATGCCAAATTGCCCACATTTGAGAAAACCCGCGACAGCATCACCGCCGTCAACAACGACATACTGCGCAAAATCTATAAAGAAGGCACATTGAAATTTGCCGGCACTCCCATCGGAGATTACTGCGTAAGCGAGTGGCTTAGCTACGCCATCGGGACCGACAACTTCGACGAAGCTCTCAGCCATGTATCCTCTTCCATTAAAGAGACCAAACCCATACAGACGTCGATAACCATCAACCACGGTATGCAGACCAATAAGCCGGGCAGCCATTTCATCGACTTTACTATCGAAAACGGTAATCTCGACGGGACTCCCGTATCTCTCTCCGACTACGTGGGCAAGGGCAAATATGTGCTGGTCGACTTTTGGGCATCGTGGTGCGCACCCTGCCGGGGTGGCATTCCGGGCATCAAGAAACTCTATGAGAAATATGCCGGCGACAACTTCGAGGTGGTGAGCGTAGCCGTATGGGACGAACGCGCCGCCACCCTCAAAGCACTCGAAGAGGAACAGATGCCATGGCCACAAATCATCGATGCACAAGACATTCCCGCGGGAATCTATGGCTTCAAGGGCATACCCCAGGTTATCCTCTTTTCACCCGACGGCACCATCATCGCCCGCGACCTGCACGGCAAAGCCATCGACGAGGCCGTAGAGAAAGCCCTGAACAAATAATCACACTACACACACTCATATTATTATAATACCCACTGATAACATCGCCCGTGCACAACAGGCGATGTTATCGCATAATTATGCTATGGAAACATTTTTAGGAACCGCCATCGTAAGCATGACGCTGGCTCTTGTCTTTTATTCTATCGGTACATGGGCCGAACGCATCGAAAAACGTCTCCGCCTGTGGCACATTGTATTCTTCTTGCTGGGTCTCTGCGCCGACTCGTTCGGCACGGCCATGATGACCGAAATGGCCGACCCCGTCAAAAAAGACCTTCTGCACGGAATTACCGGTGCAGCCGCCCTCTTTCTAATGGCCGTACACGCCCTTTGGGCCATTCTCACCTACTGGAAGGGCAGTCCGAAAGCAAAACGCAATTTCAGCAAATTCAGTGTCTTTGTCTGGGCCTTTTGGCTGATACCGTATGCACTCGGCATCGTATTGGGCATGAAATAGGAACGCCCACGCATCGCTTCATTCAGAAAAGAGAGAGGCGGCCTTTCACAAGGCCGCCTCTCTTTCGAATGGGGATATGGTTCCCCTTTCGCTTATCACGACAGTATGGTATTTATTTTTCTATCGAGAAACTGTAAATAATTTTTCCCTGCCCGTTTATCATATACAGGGTGAGTGTATCGTCGTCGGCCGACACTACTGAGAATCCGGCATCGGAACTGCAAAAGAGAGTTCCGTCGATGGGCTTGACATCGCGCGCCAGCGAGCCCGACGAATTGACCACATACTGCACCTTGCTGCCGGCCGGACGTATGTGTTGGAAATTGTGTATATGACCGCACAGATAGAGGTCTACACCGTAGGCATCGAGCAGCGGTTTGAGACGGGCCTGCATATCGAGACGCTCCGACTCCCCTTTGTAAGTATCGGCAAAGACCGGGTGATGGCCCATCACGATTTTCCACTTGGCCGTACTGCTTTTAAGCGTCTTTTCTATCCAGTCGAGCTGTTTTTTGAGATTCTGCTTTCCGGCATCGGCATACTTGTCACCCTCCTCGCGGTACTTGTCGATCATCGGGGTTGTATCGATAAAGACAAGAAGCATCTTCTCATTGTCACCGGCCTCCTGCTCAATGGCATAGTAACGGCCTTTGGGCGACCAGCGACGGCTCACCTTGGCATAATCGAGAACAGCCTGGGTATTGCCACGATATTCGTGGTTACCGAGTATGACATACCAGTCAATCATCAATTCGGGGTGTGAATAGATGAGTTCATAGTTGGTCATCCACAGCGGGTCATCGACCGAAGCCACACCTTCGAAATGATGCACATCACCCAGAGCGGCCACAAATTCAATATCGATATTCTCGGCCAGCTCACCCATCAGTTCGGCAATGGGCTTCTGCTCGTAATAGCCGTTGCGGCCGAGGTCATTGGCCACGATGAACGAGTGGGCCTCCTCATTTACAGCAGGTACTTCGACTGTGGTCTGGGCCAAGGTGCTGCCAGCAAAGCAGGCCGACAGCAGAAGGGTATAGAAAAGATTCTTGATTTTCATAAGACGAATATTTAAATTGAGAATAAAACTTATTTACTACCGAAAGCGCCGAAGAAGGCCGAAGGAGCGGGCGAGGTAAAAGTCGTCTGCGAATAGATTCCATTAAGACCTTCAAAGGTCAGACCACCGGCATAATGGCGGGTAAACGAGGTATTGCCACCGGTAAGAGCCGGCGAACCAGCAGCCAAATGGAAGTCCCAGGCATCGTTCCACTCTTGGGGAGCGCCCTCTTCATTACCGCCCACGTTGATATTAATATTGCTCTGGCGGGTAAAGTTTACAAAGAGAGGATCTTTATCACCGGGCGTAGCGCTCATGATGTCGTTGGCTCCGTTGAGGATACCTTCGCTCTCGTCGGGCTGCATCTGAGCCACACCGTCGGCAGTCGAAGCAAAATAGTAGTTGGGCGTAATCACGCACTTCTCGTCCTCGAAAGCCTCGGTATCGTGTTTCAGGCCCCAGCGGCAATCATATACCATGTTGTTGTACATCTCGGCATAGATACCCTCTTCGAGCCATATCGAACCGCCTTTTTTCTTGGGACGACGCCAACCGCTGTTCACAATCGTGTTGTTGTAACAGTAGAGATGCGACTGCACATCGGTAAATCCCGAGTTGGAGAGTTTGAAGCCGTTGGTGTTGGCATCGTAGATGAGGTTGTAGGCGATGTCGGCCTTGCAGTCGGACTTGTAGTTGATGGCTTCGCCACCCTCTTCTCCGTTGCAGATGAAGTAGTTGTTGGTCACAATCGACTCACCGCCGGTGATGTAAATCTGGTCCTCGGCGTTGTTGCGGAACACGCAATTCTGAATCAGCATTTTACCATTACGATTACAGAAGTGTACGGCAGGGACGCCTTCGCCGGTCTCGGTCTTGAAGAGCTGGTTGCGGAACGAGAGCGAGTTTTCGGTCGTCAATGCCCCTCCATACTCGACAACGGTATGGAGCAATACCAGCTCGGGACAATCATATCCGCAGATGATGCCGCCCCAGTTGCGGGAGAAGCGGTTCCCCTTCGACGAGGCTTCAACGGTGAAGGTAACGGGATTCTCTTCGGTACCCAGGCAGTACATGCTGCCGAGGACGACGATTTCGGGTTTCACCTCGGTATTGGCCGCTATCACGGTCGCACCTTCTTCGACAACAAGCACCTGGCCTTCGTCTACGAGGAAGTGGTCGGTAAGGGTTACCGTGGTGTCTTTGGGCCAGACGATAACATTGCCGGGCAGGCTGCTGGATCCGGAATCGATACCGTCGTTGTTCTTGTCCTCCTCGGAGCACGCGGTTGCAAAGATAGTGGTTGCGGCAAAAAACATTGCCATGATTTTTGTCAGTTTCATGTCTTTAAAAAAATTGGTTTTGGAAAAATTTCTATTTTGAAAATGGATTTGTCATCACAGTTTATAGCGCACGCCCACCATGAATCCTATGCCGGAGTAGTTATCCCGAATAAGGGTTCGGTCCTGGCCCTGCGACGGGAAGTCGTAGTTATAGGCATTGGTGGTCTTGATGTAGCGTTTGTAATGGGTGTTGAGCAGATTGGTCGCCTTGGCGTAAAGCGAGAACTTACCCAGCTTTTTCTCGACCGAAGCATCGAGTGAGAAGACGGGACTGTCCCAGTAGTCGGCCTCGTAATAGTGCGACACGACGGCCATCTTCTCACCGGTGTAGGAGAAAGAGAGTTGGGCGTCCCACCCTTTCTCGGCATTCTTATAAAGGAGCGAGAGGTTGGCCACATGCGGAGCCTGGCCTACGAGCGGGCGGGTCTGGTCGACCGAGAGGCGTTGGAGCGAACCGCTCTCACGCGAATAGAGTGTCTTGGGGGTGGTAATCTGCGAATGGGTGTAGGTGTAGTTGGCCTTGATGCCGATGTAGCGGAAATATTTGATGACATCGACCTCGACACCCACGTTGCGGGCGTTACCCAGGTTGGCCGGGCCGTAACCGAACTGCCGGTTGTTGACCGAGTAATAGGCATACTCGATGGGGTCCTGTATGTTCTTGTAGAAAACGCCCACCATCACCTGGTCGGTGACCGAGGGGAACCACTCCCAACGCAGGTCGACATTGTCGATGCGGGCCCGTTTCAGGTCTTTGTTTCCGAACTCGGTATAGTCTTCGTTGATAATCGAATAGGGAACGACTTCGAAGAAACCGGGACGGTTTACCGAACGGAAATAGGAGAGGCGCAGGTTCATCGCCTCGACGGGCGAATATTTGAGGTGGAGCGACGGCAGGAAATCCCAATACACCTGACCGCCGTCGGGGTCGTCCTTGTAGTTGGGGTAATACATGTGGTAGCCCTGGTCGGTGTGCTCGGCGCGGAGGCCGGCAATGACGTTCCACACATCGTCGCCGAGACGATACATGAGATAGGCCGCGCCGATGCGCTCATGGGCATCGTAATCGAGCGGGCCTACGCTACCTTGCGAAGCCTGCAACTTCCACACGATGTCGGTGACGGCAGAGAAGTCACTTCCCTGATACTGCTGGCCGTCGGGGGTAAAGAGGTACGACACATAGTCGTTGGTGCGGCGTTTGTCGCGGTAGAGCCCGCCCCACTTCAACGACATCGGGGCGAAAGCCTCATCGTGCTTCCATTCGAAGTTGGCAGCAGCCGAGAGGTCACGGTCGCTGTTGCTCTCCCAGCGGCGCTCCATGTGGTCGGCACGCACCTTGTCGACGTAGTTGTTGCGGTCGTTTTCGAGCACGACATAGGTGCGGTCGGGGGCATCGTTGGTGGCGTTGGCCCACACGAGCGACCAGTCGGCTCCGACGCCACGACCCAGCCGATGGTCGCCTTGCAGGGTGAACGAGACGATGTTCTGCCGTTCAAAAACCGAACGGGTCTCCCACTCTTCGAGCGAATTGCCCTCTTCGGGAGCATAGTTGAGCGAGAGGTCGGTAATCTTGCTGTCGCGCACCCCCATTGAGTTGTTGCCCACATACACGCCATAGAGCGAGAAAGTATTGTACTTGTTGAGGCGGAAATCGCTTTTCAGGTGCAAGGCATACTGCATCTTCATCTCGGAGTAGAAGCGCTCCCGCATTGACGAGAGACGCACCGTCGACTCGCTCTGCGGCATGTTGTCTTCGAAGAAGAGCGACTCGGTGCCGCGGTTGAAATTCTGGAAACTGCCCGAGAGCACGATACCCAGCCGGTCGTCGAAGTAACGGTCGCCCCACGAGAGGCCAAACGTCACATCGGGCAGCGCGGCACGCTGCTTGTAACTCATCGTGCCCTGCTCAAAGTCGGCGGGTGTGGCGTGATACTCCTTGCCGAAGGTCTCGCGCGGCGAAGCCATCATCACCCCGCCGCGGTCGAAGGTCATAAACCGATTGTTGAAAAACAGCGAGTTGTAACCCACCGAGGCGTTGATGTTGAAGAGTCGCGACGAGGGAGCCTCTTTCATGATGAGGTTTACCACACCACCGGTGGCATCGCCTTCCATGTCGGGCGTGAGCGACTTGGTCACTTCGAGACGGTCGAGCATCTCGCTGGGGAAAATATCAAGAGCGATGTAACGGTCCTTGTTCTCGGGGCTGGGTATCTTCACGCCATTGACCAGCGTGTAGTTGTAGCGTTTATCCATACCGCGCAACACGGCATACTGGCCTTCGCCCGAGCTCTCGCGCTCCATCGTCACACCCGAGATGCGTTGCAACACATTGGCCACCGTCACATCGGGTGAAATCTCGATGCTGCGGGCGCTCATCACATTCATCACCGTAGGAGCGTTCCGCTCGATGTAACGGGCGCCCATGTCGGTCGCCCGGTCATACTTGGCCTCGACCACCACCTCGTTGAGGCTGTGGCTTTGGGGTTCGAGTTCGATTCTTATATTCTCTGTCTCGGGAGAAACCACATACTCGCCCTCGTTATATCCCAAATAACGAGCCACAAGGGTCATTTTCATGTCTTGGGGAAGGTCTTTCAACTGGAAAGTCCCGTCGAGACCGGCAGCCGTACCCATCGACGGCCTCTCTTTCACGACAACCGTCGCGCCGATAAGCACATCGCCCGTGTGTTTGTCTATCACGACTCCGCTCAACGTATAGGCCGAAGCCATGCGTGAGAAAGCCACAAAAACAAGGAGAATTGATAAAATAACTTTTGCCTTGATCATACTGTCGTTTTGGATAATTATTTTGACAGCGCAAAAGTACCGGGCTCTTATTACAAGGGAATAACAAGCCTGTTATAGAAGCGTAACAATTGTGTTAAGAAACCGTTACAAAGACTTTCGGGAATCGCCCGCACATTCGGGACAACCATCTAAAAAACAATCACCTGCAAACAGCGGAAGGAACAACCGGCATGTTTCAGAAGAGGCGCATCTGGCTGTAACACGGCACGGCATCGTCGACCGGGAAGAGGTACAGTTCGCTCGCCGTGTTGCGGGGCAGAGGGGCCAACAGCACATCACGCCCCACGACGATATCGCTTTGCCTGAGACGCTCCTCTATCGTGCGGCAGGCCAGTTCGGGCGTATTGTTCTCGCGGCTGAGATGGCACAAGAAAATGTGTGAGAGGCCGGAGTGGTAATGTGTGGCAAGAAACTCGGCCGTATCGTTGTTGCACAGGTGTCCCGAACGGGAAACGATGCGTTTTTTCAAATAATAGGGATAGGGGCCCTGCTGCAACATCGCCATATCGTAGTTGGCTTCAAGTACCAGGCAGTGGGCCTGTTGCAGATAGTCGGCCACACGGTCGGGAATATATCCCAGGTCGGTGGCAAAGACAAAACAGCGGCCGCCGGCCTCGATGCGGTATCCCACATTGTCGGTACCGTCGTGGGGCACCTCAAAGGCAGTAATGGTAAAGTCGCGTATGGCAAAGGGGGTATCTTTGAGTATGGGCCGGCCCACGGAATAGATTTTCTGCGTCATGGCATAGCAGCGGTTCATGCCGTTGAGAATAGACTGTGTCGTATAGACGGGAATACCGCACTTCTCACCCACATAGCCGGCCCCGCGGATGTGGTCGGCATGGTCGTGGGTAATGCACAACGCCACAATCGACTCAAAGGCGATGCCGTTGGCCGCCAGCGATTTCTTGATTTGCCGGGCCGAGATGCCTGCATCGACAAGGATACCGTAGGTATCGGTACCCAGATAGTAACAGTTACCGCTGCTGCCGCTCGACAGGCTCAAAAACCGTATCTGATTCATCGTTTCTTTCTCTCCAATAGATAATCGTGTGTGTTCTTCTCCACAGGCCGCGCGATGCGGACCCGGGAGAAACCGACACCGGAAGCGGGCGCGACAGAAGTCTCAACGACCATCTCCGATTCCGCGTCGGGCATCCGCTACTTATACAATAAAAATATACAGGGTGTTTTGGGCAACGAGGGCTTGTGCCTGGCCCACTCGGCCAGCGTGAGGGTGCGTATCGACTCCTCGGCCGTGGTGATACCCAAGGCTATGCACAGGCGCGTCTGCGGACGACAGTAGCGCAGGCAGTCATCGACCATCTTGTCGTTGCGGTAGGGTGTCTCGATAAAAATCTGCGTCTCGTTCTCGTTGTAGATGCGCTGTTCGAGACGTTTCATGGCCTTGGCCCGCTCGCCTCCGTCGATGGGCAGATACCCGTGAAAGGCAAAACTCTGCCCGTTGAACCCCGATGCCATAAGCGACAGCAGTATCGACGAGGGCCCCACCAGCGGCACCACCTTGTAGCCCTTGCACTGGGCCACGGCCACCACATCGGCACCGGGGTCGGCTACGGCAGGACAGCCGGCTTCGGAAATCACCCCCACGGGCAGCCCTTCGGCCAGCGGGGCCAGGAATCCGGCCACGGCTTCGGGCGGTGTGTGGCGGTCGAGCGTGTAAAAGGTGATGGCGTCGATGTCGGTCGACGGGTCGCACCGTTTGAGGAACCGACGGGCCGAACGCACATTTTCCACGATGAAGTGATGGATTCCCGACGTTATGTCGCGATTGTAGGGGGGCAACACCCGGTCGTGCGGCGTGTCGCCCAACGTAACGGGTATGAGGTACAGGGCTGCTTCGAGCATCATATTCTGGGTTTTCAGGGGAGAAATCGTATCATGTCCGGCGGGCTTTACCATCGTCTTGGAGCGAATCGCCGACTTCGCCACCGATTTATCGGCAAAAATAGTTAATTTTGCCCGAAAACAGAACCGCATCGACTGAGAAATGGAACTACCTGCCGAGTTTTCCGCCCGCATGCACCGACTGCTGGGCGATGAATATGCCGCCTTCGAAGCGGCCCTCACGGCCGAGCCGCAGACAAGCATACGCCTCAATCCCGCCAAATGCGACCGACAGCCCGACTACCGACCGGTGCCGTGGTGCCGCCATGCCTATTATCTCGACACACGGCCGGCCTTCACGTTCGACCCCCGGCTGCACGGAGGCGTGTACTATGTACAGGAGGCCTCGTCGATGTTTCTCGACTACCTCCTGCGCCGGTACGTTGACCGTCCGGTACGCTACCTCGACCTCTGCGCCGCACCCGGCGGAAAAAGCACACTCGCCCTCTCGGCCCTCCCGGCAGGCAGCCTGGCCGTGTGCAACGAAGTGGTGCGCAACCGGGCCCATATCCTGGCCGAGAACATCGCCAAATGGGGTTTCGACAACACCGTGGTAACCCGCAACTCGGCAGCCGACTTCGGCGCTCTGCGCCACTACTTCGACGTGATACTGGTCGACGCTCCCTGCTCGGGCGAAGGCATGTTCCGTAAAGATGCGCAGGCCATCGACGAATGGTCGCCCGCCCAGGTGGGCCTGTGTGCCGACCGCCAGCGCGAAATCCTCACCGACGTATGGGACACCCTGCGCCCGGGCGGACTGCTCATATACAGCACCTGCACCTACAACCGTGAGGAGAACGAAGAGATGGTTCATTTCCTGATGAAGCATTTCGGAGCCACCCCGCTCGATGCCGCACCTCCCGAGGAGTGGCACATACACCCTTCGCTCGATGCCGACCTGCCTGCCTACCGCTTCATGCCCCACTACACCCGGGGCGAAGGCCTTTTCATGGCCGCGTTACGCAAACCGGGCGATGAAGACGACTGCGAACGCGACAGTTGGCTCCGGCGCTCGACCCGCTGCCAGGAGAAGAAAAAAACGGGCCGCCCTGCCGCCAAAGACGACAACCACGCCCTACGGTCGTGGATACTCTCGCCCGACGACTACCTCTTCGACACCGCAGCCGACGCCGTAACCGCCCTGCCTGCCGCCTATGCCGCCGACCACACCCTCTTTGCGACACGCTTCGATGTCGTACATCGCGGCATACCGGTCGCCACCCCCAAGGGGCGCGAATGGCTGCCCCACCCGTCACTCGCCCTGTCGACCCATCTCAACAGAGAGGCATTTGACACCCTGTCGCTCACTCCGGCCGAAGCCATCGTCTACCTGCGGCGAGAGAGCCCGACCATAATGCCCGACAGCCGGCGCGGCATACGCCTCGTTGCCTGCGACAACGTGCCGCTGGGCTGGTGCAACCACCTCGGCAACCGCATCAACAACCTCTATCCGCCCGAGTGGCGCATACGCAGCGGCTACCTGCCCGACAACCCCAACCTGCCCGTGTGGTAGGCCCCGGCATATATCTGCCGAAAACAACGGCACAACCGACCGCCCCTCCATGAAGAGCCACGCAAACGGCTCAAAAATTTAAGGAGACAAACGATTATTATCTTAATTATTTGATTATATTTGCAAGAAGTCGGAAAGCATTTTTTCCCGACCAAGAAACAAACACGTTTTTTCAAACCCATAAAAAACTGCATCATGATTTTAAACTCATTGAAAGACTCTGCTTCAATAGAGTCGCTGCACCCCCTTTTCAAAAAAGCCTTTGACTACATCAAAGCCACCGACTTTTCTAAGGTTCCTGCCGGGAAAATCGTTCTCGATGGCGACAACCTGTACATCTCGGTAGCCGAACCCACCGGCAAGACCAAAGAGACTGCCCGCATGGAGACTCACGACAAATACATCGACATACAGATGCCGCTGACCGCCGTCGAGACAATGGGTTGGAAAGCCACCAACGAACTGAAAGAGCCCACCGCTCCCTACAACCCCGAAAAAGACATTACCTTCTTTGCCGACAAACCCACGACCTACATCGAAGTACAACCGGGCGAATTTGCCATATTCTTCCCCGAAGACGGCCACGCTCCCGGCATCGCCGAAGGCAACTTCCGCAAAGTCATCGTAAAAGTCAAAATCTGATTTCTCACTTTATCGAGACGACACCTCTTTTTCATGCGGTGTCGCCTCTCCTTTTTTTATTCACCCCCAACTTTAAACCCCACACGTATGCTCAATCTGGTAAAAAACGATCCGTGGCTTGAACCTTTTTCTTCCACCATCGAACACCGGCACCAACTGGCCATAGATAAAGAAAAAGAGCTTTGTGGCCCCAAGGGTTCACTCTCCGACTTTGCCGACGGATACCTCTACTTCGGCCTACACCGCAATGAAAAGGGAGAATGGATTATTCGCGAATGGGCCCCCCACGCCACAGGCATCTATCTCATAGGTGATTTTTCTGATTGGAAAGAGCTACCGGCCTTCCGCTTCAAGTCACTTCCAAACGGCGTGTGGGAAATAAAGCTCAAACCCAACAGACTCAACCACCTCGACCTCTACAAACTGTCGATGCACTGGAACGGCGGACAGGGCGAACGCGTACCTGCCTGGGCCACCCGCGTCGTTCAGGACGAGACCACCAAAATCTTCTCGGCCCAGGTGTGGGCCCCGGAGAAACCTTACAAATTCAAGAAACGCAGCTTCAAGCCCGACACCTCTCCGCTACTCATCTACGAATGCCACATAGGCATGGCGCAAGAAGATGAACGCATAGGAACCTATGACGAATTCAGAGAAAACATATTGCCGCGCATTATCGACGATGGCTACAACGCCATACAGATAATGGCCATACAGGAACACCCCTATTACGGCTCCTTCGGCTACCATGTGTCGAGCTTCTTCGCCCCCTCATCACGGTTTGGCACCCCCGACGAGCTGAAACACCTTATCGACGAAGCCCATCGCAACGGTATTGCCGTCATCATGGACATCGTACACTCCCACGCCGTGAAAAACGAAATCGAAGGGCTGGGCCGTTTCGACGGAAGCCCCGACCAGTTCTTCTACGGCGACAACCGACGCGAGCACCCCGCTTGGGACTCGCTCTGCTTTGACTACGGAAAAAACGAAGTCATACACTTCCTGCTCTCCAATTGCAAATACTGGCTCGAAGAATTCCACTTCGACGGCTTCCGCTTCGACGGCGTAACCTCCATGCTCTACTACGACCACGGATTGGGCAAAGCCTTCTGCGGTTACAGCGACTATTTCGACGGAGGCCAGGACGAAAACGCCATTACCTACCTCACACTGGCCAACCGACTCATACACGAAGTCAACCCCCACGCCATCACCATAGCCGAAGAGATGAGCGGAATGCCCGGCCTTGCCGCCCGCATCGAAGACGGCGGCATCGGCTTTGACTACCGCATGGCCATGGGAATTCCCGATTTCTGGATAAAGACCATCAAGGAAAAGAAAGACGAAGATTGGCACCCGTCAGGCATCTTCTGGGAACTCACCAACCGCCGTGCCGACGAAAAAACCATCAATTACGCCGAGAGTCACGACCAGGCCCTTGTCGGCGACAAGACCATCATCTTCCGCCTCATCGATGCCGAAATGTATTGGCACATGATGAAAAACGACACCAACAGTATGGCTGTTGATCGCGGAATGGCTCTTCACAAGATGATACGACTGGTTACCCTCACGACACTCAACGGCGGCTATCTCAACTTCATGGGCAACGAATTTGGCCACCCCGAATGGATTGATTTCCCCCGCGAAGGGAATGGCTGGTCTTACAAATATGCCCGCCGACAATGGAGCCTTGTCGACCGCAAAGACTTGAAATACGGATACCTCGGAGCCTTTGACAAAGCCATGATACACCTTGTAAAAAGCGTGCGGCACTTTGAAAAGACACCTATCGTAAAACTGTGGGACAGTGGCGAAGACCAAATCCTGGCATTTATGCGCAAAGACCTCATCTTCATATTCAATTTCAGCCCGACCCATTCCTACGAAGGTTATGGCATATTGGCCCCACAAGGGTGTTACAAGTGCATTCTCGACAGCGATCAATCACAATTTGGCGGTTACAACCGCATCAATCAAGAAGTAGAGCACTTTACGCAACCCGACCCCCTCTACAAGAAAGAGAAAAAAGAGTGGCTGCTCCTCTATCTGCCCGCACGCACGGCCATGGTGCTGCAAAAACAAAAGGCATGCAAGGGTAAATAACAAACGACCTTCAATCGTGTGCGGACACGAAACATAAAAAACACAAATCGTGTTCGCACACGTTTAAAAAAAATATATTTTGTGTCATAAAATAGCTTAAATAGCTACACGTCAAAGATATAGAAGAGAATAAGTGTATTTATTGCACTTATAATGTGTTGTAAAACATATAATAAAGATTTGATCATGTAAAAAAAAAGGCCCACCTTTGTTGCCGTAACCTATAACAATCTTTTTTACCTTAAAAAATTAATACCTATTGAAAACCTAATAAAGAAGGAGCTTTTGTGAAAAAGCCCCTTTTTGTTTTATTATAGTATACTGACAATCAAATATTTAATAAATCAAATTGGTTTTACTCAAAAGAGTCCGTGTGCGCACACAAGCCGACAAAAAAGAAAATGAGTCGGTGACATCACCGAAAAAAAACGCCACAGTCTCGTTTTTTACAAAAAAAACCGTATCTTAGCACATATTATACATTTACCGGTATAAAACAGGATTATGTTCGGAACATTCAGCTACCCTTGGAGCGACTGGTTATACCTGGGCATATACACGGGGTTTATACTGACGATTATCTTTACCACCATCGTCATCGTACTCGAAAACCGCAATCCCGTGAAAAGCCTCGCTTGGATTGTCGTGCTGGTATTTCTTCCCATCGGTGGTTTCATTCTCTACCTCTTCTTCGGGCAGCAATATCGCCACACGCGCATGATATCAAAGCGCAAAAGGCGCATTCTCCAAAAAATGTCGGGCAATACGGCTCATATAAGCGTGTCCGAACCCGGAAACAAGCTATCACCTGAGAGTCTGCAACAAATCAAACTAGGGTACCAACTGGGTGGAACACAACTTTTCGTCCATAACCATATAGAAATCTTTACCGACGGAGAAAGCAAATTCAAGGCTCTGATTGAAGACTTGAATCGCGCCGAGACCTTCATTCATCTGCAATACTACATTTTCGACAACGACACCCTGGGGAGAACCATAAAAAAGATACTCATAGAAAAAGCCCGACAAGGCGTAAAAGTGCGCGTACTTTACGACGATGTAGGTTGTTGGAAGGTAAGGTCGCGTTTTTTCAGAGAGATGCGCAAAGCCGGAATTGAAATACGACCGTTTTTCAAAGTATCATTTCCACAACTGGCCAACAAACTCAATTACCGAAACCACCGGAAAGTAGCCATCATCGATGGAAAAACAGGATACATCGGTGGCATGAATATCGCCGACCGATACTGTGACGGACTCTCCTGGGGCATCTGGCGCGACACACATGCTCGCATCAAAGGGCCTGCCGTCTATGGGCTGCAATCGGCATTCTCCATCGATTGGAGTTTCACCACACGGGAATTTCTCTCCGAGGCCTGCTACTACCCCCCTGTCGAAGAAACAGGCAACACCGACATACAGATACTCACCAGTGGACCGCTGGGCGAATGGAAAGAAATCGCCATCTCGTTTCTGAAAGCCATCACCAATGCCCGGGACTGCATTTACATACAGACCCCCTACTTTCTCCCCACCGACAGCCTACTCAAAGCCTTGCAGGCCGCCGCACTCGCCAAAGTCGACGTGCGCCTGATGATACCCAGCCACAGCGACTCCCGACTGCTGCAATATGCCTCGCAATCATACCTGAAAGACATTTTACGAGCCGGCATAAAAGTATACTTCTACCAAGGCGGATTTCTTCATGCCAAGAGCCTGATTATAGACAATGAGTTTTCAAGTCTGGGCTCGACCAACTTCGACTTCCGCAGTTTCGACCACAATTTCGAAATCAACGCCTTTATGTACAACGCCGACACCAATGCCCAAATGAAAAAGATATTCATCAACGACATGCGTCAGTGCCGGCGCATCACCTTGAGCCGATGGAAACGGCGTCCCCTCACAACCAAGGTAGCCGAATCGTTTGCCCGACTCATGAGCCCGATACTCTGAACAAGTATCACAAACAAAAAAAGATTATCACAGAAACAACAAAAAGAAAGATGTTTACCAAACTTGTCGCCATAGAACCCGTAAGCCTCATACCTTCGGCCGAACAGGCCCTCCACCACTATGCACGCGAAGTCGTACTCTACCCCGACATACCCAAGGACAACAAAGAAATCGTCCGGCGCATAGGCGATGCTGACGCCGTGCTGTTAAGCTACACCTCGGCCATAGACCGCACCGTCATGGAACAATGTCCCGCCATCAGATACATCGGAATGTGCTGCTCGCTCTACTCACCCGAGAGTGCCAACGTCGACATACGCCACGCCCGGGAACGGGGCATCACGGTAACCGGCATACGCGACTACGGCGACGAAGGGGTCGTCGAATATGTCATCAGCGAACTGGTGCGCTGCCTGCATGGCTTCGGCCAACCTGCGTGGAACGGAGAACCGCAGGAAATCACGGGACTCAAAGTGGGCATCATCGGCCTGGGCAAATCGGGCGGCATGATAGCCGACGCCCTGAAATTCTTCGGCGCCGACATCGCCTACTTCGCCCGTAGCGAAAAAGCCGACGCCCGCGCAAAAGGCTATACCTTCCGTCCCCTCGACGAGCTGCTGGCCGAGAGCGAAGTCGTATGCTGCTGCCTGAACAAAAACACGGTACTGCTGCACGAAAATGAAATCAAGGCTCTCGGCAGCCACAAGATTCTCTTCAACACCGGACTCTCTCCGGCCTGGGACGAAGCTCCTTTCCTGAAATGGATTACCGGCGACAACCTCTGCTACTGCGACACCGTGGGGGCGCTGGGTGGCACACACCTGCTGGATCACCCGCACATTCACTGCATGCAGGTATCGACAGGACGCACTCGACAAGCATTCGTCCGACTGAGCGAAAAAGTCCTGGCCAACCTATCAGAATACAACCGGTGATACCATATTGAGCAACGTACTCACCACCGACCAGCCGGCAATCTCGGCCGTTGCACTGTACACGTCGACCACGGCCCGCACCTGCTCGTTTACAATCTCCACCCGCTGGGTATCGCCCTTGAATCCGGGGGTAGAACGTATCGTTACCTGCATCGCCTCAGGGCCGACCGAGGCTCGCGAAGCCGCCACGGTAACATTTACCTTCGTGGGGAAAAGCCGTATCGCCTCGGCGGCACTACCCGCAAAGACCTCACGCTGCTCATGCTGCAAGGCATCGGTATAAACAGACGTTCCTTTCAAGGCATCGGGCCCCTTTTCATTAAAAAAGCGGGCCGTTGCACCCCCCATAAGGGTTACCGTGCGCAGCACATCGAAACCACCGGTAGCTCCCGAAGCCAAATAGATGCGGGAGCCACCCCGACGGGCCGCCTCAGCGACCTCGCGATAAAATTCTTCGTCGGCCAACGCCCCGATAGAAAGCGTAACCACCGAGGTTCCACCCCGCAGGGCGGGGAGAGCGACTTGGCGAAGAGCTGCCGGAGAGGCCGTCTCCACCAAGACATCGGGCTTTAACGACAACAACTCCTCGACCGAACGGCACACGGCACAACTCCGGCCAGCATCGCGCATCTGCGCCGCAATGCCGGCAGCCTTCTCCTCGGTGCGAGAATAGACTCCCACCAATTCATACTCGGGCAGAAAGCCTTTCACAAGGGCATCCGACACAATACGTGCCAGCCGCCCACAACCTACAATGACAAACGTTTTCATAAATGTACGGCTTTATTTCTTGCTTATAAATCTCCACGCCTCAGGGGCCATCTCTTCACCGGTCGCCGACACAAGAGGTTGTAGCCCGCAGGAGCAGACTCATCTCCGGTATTTCTTCTCAAACACCTCTGCATGGCTGTTTCCCCACGCTATCATAGCGTCAATGATGGGTATCAACGTAGAGCCCAAAGGCGATATGGCATATTCCGAACGGGGCGGCAACTCGGGATAAATGGTTTTCTCTACCAGGCCGTCTTCAACAAGTTCTTTCAGTTGAAGGTCAAGCACCCGGGGAGTTGCCTCGGGCAGAGCCTTGTGTAACTCACTGGGACGCATGGGTCCATGTCGGAGTTCATCTATAATACACGATTTCCACTTGGAATCAATCAGACTCATGGTCAGCCTCAACGGGCAATCCAAATCGACTGGAATTTTTCGTTCGTATATATATACCACCTCTTTGGAAACAAAGGTATAAATTCCTATCCACAAAGAGAGTATACCGAATATATTTTCGGTATATGAATAATTTTACGGTACTTGTAAAAACCGGAACGACCCTCTACTTTTGGCCGAAAATAATCACCATTAATTACATAAACTTATGAGAAGCAAACTGGCAGAATACAAAGCCGTAGAAGAAGCCGCACAAAAATTTGTAAAGAGCGTGGCCGAGGGTAACAGTCAATATGCCAAAACATTATTTACCGACGAAGCCGTCTTGTTCGGCTTTCTCGACGGAAAACTGGAACATGGCTCTATCGAACAATTTTACCATAATGTCGATACCGTAGGCGCAGGCGACCATTTCAAGGCACGCATCGATATCCTAGCCGTAGAAGAAACGGTGGCCGTGGTACGTGTGCTCGAAGAGAAGTGGGGTGGAAGAATCGACTTTACCGACTATCTGCTCCTTCTGAAAATAGGTGAAGAGTGGAAGTGTGTAGCAAAAGCCTACAATCAAAATTCAAATACGATTCAAAAATAAAGGAGGAAAAGAGAGATGAAAATTGTAGTCATCACCGGAAGTCCGAGAAAAAACGGCAACAGCTTTGCCATGACCGAGGCATTCATTCAGGAAGCCGAACATCGGGGGCACAGCGTCGAGCGTTTCGACGCCGCATTCTTGAAAATAGGAGGTTGCCACGCTTGCATGACCTGTTACAAGACAGGAAAAGCCTGCTCGTTCGACGACGATTTCAATCCCATCGCCGATGCCATACTCGAAGCCGACGCTGTCGTCTATACCATGCCGGTATATTGGTATTCTATTCCGGCCCAAATCAAAGGCGTAATAGACCGCATTTTTTCATTGGTTGTGGGCGGGAAAAACATCGCCGGAAAGAAATGCGGACTTATTGCCTGCTGTGAGGAAGACGACACGAGCGTCCTCGATGGCGTACGTATACCGGTTGAACGCTCCGCCGCCCTGCTGAAATGGGAAATGGCAGGCGAAGTACTCATACCCGGCGTACTGAACATCGGCGATATTGAACACACCGACGGATGCAAACAGGCCGCTGCATTGGTCGACCAGTTTTAATCAACGCATCGAGGCGACCGAGGTATAATCTCGGTCGCCTCGACACCATAAGATCTAAAAAAAGATTATGCAGGTCCGTCAGTCGGGAAGCTTGTCGGCAAGATATTCAGGCGACACATTGACGAGCCAGAGCCGGCCTGTGGTGCGGGTAAAGGCCGTGTAAAGCCAGCGGTAGAAATCGATACCCAACGCATCGGGCCGGATATATCCCATATCGACAAAGACATTGCTCCACTGGCCACCCTGCGCCTTGTGGCAGGTAACGGCGTAGGCATACTTCACCTGCAAGGCATTGAACCAGGGGTCGTTTTTGAGCCGTTTGAGCCGTTCACGCTTGGAGGGCACATCGGCATAATCCTCCATCACGGCATTGAACAGGCGAGCATTCTCCTCGGCTGTCAGCGAGGGCGACTCGGCATGTAACGTGTCGAGTATCACCTTGGCCTCGACCTCCTCTTCATAGTCGGGGAAATAGAGCAGTACATCGGCAAAACGGAAACCGTACATCTCACACACGTTCCTGACCCTCACCACCCGGGCCACATCGCCGTTGGCGATAAAGTCGAGTTTTTCATACTTTTCGCTCCAATAGTAGTTGTTGCGGGCCACCAGCAGCAGGTCGCCCGAGGTAAGTTCCTCCTCGCGGTAAAGAATACGATTACGCACCCCCTGGTTGAAAATATTGGCCCGCTTGTTCGACCGCGTAATAATTATCGTTTCGTCCATTCCGTCACGATTGTAGGCCGACGACAGCACCTCTATCAGTTCATCGCCCCCCACGCGACCCACATCGGGGAAACCATGCAACGCAATCGACGGCGCGGGCAGCGGTGTTTTCCACATATCCTGCCGCAGACGTGTCGCGTTGTAAAGCACTCCCGAAGCGCCGTCTTGCCGCACCACATGAGTCAACTCGCTCACCATCACCGGATAGCCATAGCGTTGCAGATAGGCCTCGTCGAGAGCCGGACTGCGCAACTGGCCGACGGGCGGCAACTGAGCCGTATCACCCAGCAAGATGAGCCGGCAACCGCTACCCGAATATACAAAGTCGAACAGGTCGTCGAGCAACAGACCCGAGCCGTAATGACTGCCATCGGTCGGCTCGTTAGCAATCATAGATGCCTCATCTACAATAAAGAAGGTATTTTTATAGGCATTATGCGCCAGTTGAAAACCTGAAAAATCGCCCGTAAAGGTGCGCTGCCGATAAATTTTCTTGTGTATCGTGTAGGCCGGGTGCCCGGCATAGGCAGCAAACACCTTGGCAGCCCTACCCGTCGGAGCCAGCAACACACACGTACGCTCAAACGACTCCAACGTCCTGACCAGCGCACCGACCAGCGAAGTCTTTCCCGTTCCGGCGTAACCCTTCAACAGAAAAACCGAAGGCACACTGTCGTCCCAAAGAAAAGCCGAGAGCCGGGCCAGCAACTCGGCCTGCTCCTCCGTAGGCACGTACGGAAGATTGTCAGACAAACATCGCACAAAATAATCGTTAAGCATAGATCGATTTTCGAATCAAGAGTAATTCTACACAAAAATAAAAGAAAAAGAGAACAATATTAAAAGATTTTTTCTATTTTAGCGGAAAGGATAAAAGAGAAATCAGCACTCTCGAATATCAAATGATATTTCCTCAAAATCCAAAACATTATAGATAGCGTCACCACAAGCATCAAATTATCACAAAAAAAAACACATATAATTGCAAAAATAGAATTATTTCACCCCAAAAGCAAAAAAAAAGATATTTTTGGTCCCATCTCATAAAACTATTATCTATCTTTGCTGCCACAGATAAACCTTTATCAAAAAATTTTTTAAACTATACACAAGACAGTATCTATAACCACTTAAAAAACTCAACCACTATGAAAATTCGCCTTATTGCCATGTTGGCTATCATGTTGCTCGTTTTCGACGCATCAGCCAAAGTGAAGAAGAGCAAGAAAACACAGAAAGAGACTACCGAACAACAAAGCACCCCTTCTGAGATTACCATCAAAGGAAAAGTGCAATTTACGTATAAAGGATACTGGGACTATGACAAACCGGCACCTGAGTTCAAAATGACAGTATATCAATATGAAGGCACCCAAAAGAAAGTATATGCCGAAGCTGATATCGACGAAAACAACGAATACACCTTGACCCTCCCCATTGAAACGCCGGGCGTCTACACAGTAGACTGTGGACATTGGCAATCGGTTCGTGTCTGGGGTGAAGACGAAGACCTCACCATCAACTTCCGCGGATACGATACGGCACGGATTAAAATTAAGAATCCCCCTTACGTCTATATCCAGGGTGGCCCCAAAAACGAATTGATGAACCAGTACAACTTCTGCAACTACCGTAGCTATCAGGCCATGATTGCCATATCCAAAGCGATATACAATGCCAAGACCGATGAGGTAACACGCAAACAGTTGAGCGATGCCCTCTACGGATACAACAGCGACGATATGTCAGCCCGCATGCGTTACCTCGTAGAGCATAATGCAACGACGACCAGTGTACTGGCACTCTTGCCCGGGCTGAACCAGGAAAGCGATAAAGCCCTCATCGACCAGGTTTTGGCCCAACTTGAAGCCGCCCACCCCGGCTATGCCCCCATACAGGCCTACAAAGACCGCGTAGCCAAGGAAAAGGCTCAGCGTGAACGTCTCAACAACGGCAATCCTGCACCCGACTTTACCTATCCCCAAATCGATGGCAAAGAGCTCTCACTCTCCGACCTGAAAGGTAAAATCGTATTGGTAGACTTCTGGGCCTCGTGGTGCGGACCATGTCGCAAAGAAATCGTCAACCTGAAAAAATATTACGAAGAATTCAAAGACAAAGGCGTAGAGTTCCTCAGCGTATCAATCGATGCCAACAAAGACGCCTGGCTCAAAGCAGCTGCCGAGGAAAACATGCCCTGGTTGCAAATGCACGCCACCGACGGCGGAAAGCAACTGATGAGCGATTACCAGTTTGGCGGCATACCTTTCATCATTCTTGTCGACGCCAACGGCAACCTCTATGCCAAGGGGCTGCGTGGAGAAGCCATTCGCAAAGCAATTCAAAACGCTCTTGACGGTGTAGCTCCCGAAAAACCGGCTCCCCGCAAATCCATCTCCATGGGTGCCATGTCGATGTAACCGCCAACAGAAATTATAATCACAAACCAATAACCCTTTAAATTTTAATCTTACTTATGAAAAAACTGAATGCTTTGCTGCTTATGACCTTATGTGCCGTATTCAGCTTTACATCGTGTAGTGACGATGACAATGATTCCGGGTTCGGTATTACCGGTATAACCGTTGCCACCTCCGAAGGCGCATCCTATACTGGGACCATCAACCAATCGGCATTGACGATTCAATGCATCGTTCCCATGACCACCCAACCCTCTGAGTTGGAAGCCTGCTCGCTGACCGTAACGGCCACGATGAACACCAGCGTTACCGTAAACGGTGCCGCCATTGACGGGGTAACGTTTGACTTGAACAACCCCATCGTTCTTACCGCCACTCACGAAGGCAGCAGTAAGAACTACACCCTCACGGTAATCATCTCCGATACCGAAGAAGACCTGGCTGCCGGTAAACAGGTAAGTGCCGACATACGCGCCGGAGGTATCCCCAGCAATGTATACGACTACTCGGTAGCCCTCTACGACGGTAAATTCTATGCCTTCACATCGGGCTATAACGCAGCCGATACCACAGGTTTCTATCAAGTATTCACCTCGACCAACGGTGTTCGCTGGACCGAAGTCAATACCGAAGAAATCATCGGTGGTATGGGAGCCCGTCCCGTCGTATTCGACAACAAACTCTATGTCATGGGTGGTATTCGCGCACTGGGAACCGACCAATCCGGTGAAGCTCCCGAACTCGAATCGAACGGTTGGAGCACGAGCCTCACGCTGAAAAGCTTCCGTGTATTCACGACCGAGAACGGTAGCACATGGACCAACGAAACCATCGAAGGCAACTCGGCACTGGCCGACGATATGTTCAAAATGTTGGTAGGATTGGGATCTTTCGGATTCGTTTGTCCCACACCTTTTACCTACAACAACAACCTCTATATGGAAAGCGGTGCAATGATGGCATTCGGTCAGTTCCAGGGTTCCAACTCTCAACTTTGGGTCAATGCCGACACCACCTACACCATGGTATCAGGGGCATCGAGTTTCCTGAGAGCCTTCTGCTCGACATTTGTTCTCAACGACGAAATCTTCCTGCTGGGTGGAGCAAGAGGCTTTGTCGGTACATCGACCCTGCAATCGGCTGTATCCAAATCGAGCGATGGAGAAACCTTTGCCACCGTTGCCGACTCGACGACTGTCGGCCCCATCTGCGGTGCCACGGTGGTTACCAACAAAGAGGGTAATACAGCCTATCTGTTCGGCGGCCTTTATTACAACGAAGAGGGTGCTCGTGCCATGAACAATACCATCTACAAATCGACCGACGGTATCGAATGGACAGCCGTTGAAGGTATCAACAGCGCATACACCGGAACATTCAATCCCTGCGTAGTTGTCGACGACAACAACATCGCATGGGTATTTGGCGGGTTCAACACCTTCTCGGGCAGCTATACCCCCTACTCACTCACTGTCGATGATATGGATCCCTCGTTTGCCGCATGGGCATTCGCTCTGAATTAATAATTCTTCCTTAATACCGCAAAGTACTCTGTGCACAATCCCTGCACAGAGTACTTTTTCAATCCATCACCGGGACTTTAATATTATGAAAAAATTGTTGACTATATTTACGGTATTGTGTAGCCTTTTCTGTTGCCAGATAGCCTCGGCTCAAAATCTCACTCAGATATCGGGTACCGTTCTTGACGAAAATAACGCCCCCATGGCAGGTGTAACCATATCGGTCAACGGAAAAGGTGCGACGTTATCCACCTCCGACGGTTCTTTTACGCTTACCAATGTTCCCACAGGCGCAACCATTACGTTTTCTTTCATCGGATATGAAACCGAAAGCGTAACCGTTAACAACCCCAAGACCGTTGAAGCCGTAAGGCTCATTCCGGCCGAAAACGCCATGCGCGAAATCACGGTCGTAGGCTACGGAAAACAAGAGCGACGCGATATTACCGGCTCGGTATCTTCGGTAAAACTCGATGAGCAGAAATCGTTCCTGTCGGTCGACCAGTTGTTGCAAGGCCGCGCACCCGGCGTATTCGTATCTAACTCTTCGGGTGCACTGGGCGGAGCCAACCTGCTGACCATACGCGGCGTAAGCTCCATCATCGGCGAAAACAATCCTCTTTACGTCGTCGACGGTGTACCCATCTACGGCACCGACCGCTCGGCCAACTCGGTAGGAACGAGTGGTGGCTCGGTGAGTGCAATAAGCATGGGAGGAACCTCGACAGGAGGTGGTTCGCTGGTCAACAATATGGATCTCAACTACTCCTTTGAGCAGAACCCCTTGCTCTCCATCAATCCCGACGATATCGAATCGATTGAAATTCTGAAAGATGCATTCGCCACCTCCATCTATGGTTCACGAGGTTCGGCCGGCGTCATTCTCATCACCACAAAAAGCGGCTCTCGCGACCGCACAGCCATTAACGTATCGTACACACTGAGCATCGATCAACCTATCGGAAAACTCGATTTGCTCAATGGCGACGAATATGCACAAATCTATTCCTTGTACTATCCTTCTGATACATATACCAGAAGATACAATACCGACTGGCAGGATGCCGTTACCCGTAATGCCATCAGTCACAACCTGAGCGCATCGGTCTCCGGAGGAAATAGCCGCACACGCTATTTTTTCAGCCTCTCCTACGCCAATAACGAATCTTACATCATCAACAACGATTTACAACGTTACTCCGCACGTCTGAACCTTGATACGCAACTCAGCGACAAATTCACCCTCGGAGCCAACGTCACCCTTTCGGTTGTCGACAACAATGCCCTCACCGCTCCCACCGTATATAAAGATGCCATACTGCGTGCCCCCAACTTGCCCATCTACAAGGAAGACGACTCATACTACTATGGATACGGGCTCAATACCAAAGGGAACAACGACAACTACAACCCGGTAGCTTACGCCAATGATGTTACCTCACAAAGCAAAAACATCACCACCATAGGCAATACCTACCTGCAATACGATGTTACCCCCTGGCTGCAACTCAAAACCGAATTGGGTATCAACATCTCCGACGCCCGTTCCTATGTCTATAAGCCCGAACTTCCCGCAGAAGTGGCCGACCTCACCCCCAACGATCGGGCCTCCGAAAACAATGCCTTAAAGTATCGTATTGTCAACAACAACACCATCACGGTGAATAAGGTATTCAACGACAGACACTATCTGCAAGCCGTGCTGGGTCAAAGCTATGAAATAGGCCACGAATACAATTCGATGATTTACGGGTCAAACTTTTTCAGCTCCGATATCAAAGGTATCGGGTCGGCCCAAACTACCCGTGTAGGAGCAGCCGGCGAAGACACATGGGCCCTGCTTTCGGCCTTTGCCCGTGTCAACTACCAGCTCATGCGGCGCTACCTCTTCGGTGTGTCGTACCGGCTCGACGGCTCTTCCCGCTACAACCGCCTGCACAGGTTTATCAACATTCCTGCCGTATCGGCAGCATGGCGACTCTCCGAAGAAGACTTTATCGTCTACAACGCCCCCTGGATAGACGAATTGAAAATTCGCGGATCAATAGGCTGGACCAGCCAAGATGCCAACAACAGCTACTACGGTGCACAAGCCATATACGTGCTCAACACCTCCTCTTCTTTCGGTAACGAACAGTTCCTCTCCATGTCGCAACCCAGCAACGTAAACCTCGACTGGGAAAAAACCATCACCTACGACTTGGGTATCGACTTCTCGGCTTTCAAAGAAAGAGTCAAGCTCACTCTCGACTACTACTACAAACGCACGACCGACATGCTCTTCTCGTCGGACCTTCCTGCTTACACGGGATATTCTACTCAATACCAGAATATTGCCGACATGCAAAATCAAGGTGTCGAGGTACAAATCATATCCGACAACATCGTGCGGAAAGACTTCTTGTGGCAAACCATTTTGAATCTCTCGCACAACAGTAACAAGATATTGAAACTCAACTTCGAAGGCAACCAGCTCGACCAGGCCAACAGCTCATTTAAGTATTATGCCGTAGGTTATCCCATGGCCCAATGGTATCTGCACGAATGGGTAGGCGTCGATCCCAACACCGGTGAGCCCCTGTGGAGACTGGCCGACGGAACGGTAACAACCGTACCACCCGCCTCCAACTACGATACATCGATTGACAACAAAAAGGTGTGCGGTACTGCCGAGCCCAAATTCTATGGAAGCTTCACCAACATTCTTACTTTCAAGGGATTTGAGTTGAATACCATGTTTACCTTCTCAGTGGGCGGCCACATGATAAACTCTACCCGGGCTCAACTGCTTACCTATGCCACCGAGACGGCCAACAACCTCTCGCGCGACATTCTCGACTTCTGGCAGATACCGGGACAGACGACCGATATTCCCAAACTGAAAAACAGTTCCATCGTCAATAACTACGACTACACCTCGTCTATCACAACGACCCGGTTCCTCGAAAAGAATTCGTATCTGCGACTGAAAACCTTGGAATTTTCCTATTCCTTGCCCAAACAACTGTTGAGAAGAACTCGCACGTTCAACCAAATCAAACTGTTCGTCGTACTCACCAATGTATTCACCATCAGCCCCTACTCCGGACTCGATCCCGAAGTGAGCGCATTCGGTTCATCGGCTACCGCTGCCGGATACGACAACCTGACAATGCCTTCGTCTCGGAGCTATCAATTCGGTATTCGATTTGGACTTTAATTTCAGGAGGACAACAACATGATGAAACCTATTTTGCTATCCATATCCCTACTTGCCTCGCTGACTCTGTTCAGCGCCTGTGAACTCGACTATGCCCCCCAAAACACCATGGTCGACGAGACCGTCTATAAAGAGGAGAAAACTTCTCAGGCTGCCCTTATGGGTGCCTATACACGCTTGTGCGTACTGCTCTCTGGTGCCCCTAACGACCAGAACAACTACACCAACGGCTACTTTGCCTTCCAACTCGCCGACATCGGCACCGAAAACATCACCGTACAGAACGGTGCATCGAGTTTTCTTGCCATGGAAAAGTGCGAATATACAACCGATGAACAAGATGGCTTTATCAAAGACATTTACCAATACGGATACAACGCCATCGATTACGCCAACAACATCATTGCCGGAATCACCGAATTTGGTCAGTACGATGCACAAATGATGAGACAACACATTGCCGAAGCCAAATTTCTCCGCGCCTACGAATACTTTACCCTGCTCTGCCTTTACGGCGACGGTGCTCTTGTGGGCGAAGACAACGGCCTTGGCCTTGTCGTGCGGCTTACCCCCTACGACGGCTACAAGCCCGAAGATATCCAGGCTCGTGAAACGGTGGGTTATGTCTACAACATGATTATACAAGACCTCACAGAGGCTATCCCCGACCTGCCTCAGACCGATTACGAGCCGGCTCTTCGATATAGGGCCACAGCCACTGTCGCCAAAGCACTGCTATCGCGAATTTACCTATACAAAGGCACATACACCAAAAATCTTACCGAACTGGGGCAGGCAGCCTATTACGCCGGAGAGGTACTCAAATCGCCAAACATCACATTCAATGATGCCTACAACGACCACCGTACCAACATCTTCCCCAGCAACGTGTACGAAAACTCGACCTATCCCGATCCCACCAACTACGCCACGGAGCTGATATTCTTCCAGCCCAGCCGCATCAGCACCAACGTATTCCCGTGCGGATGGACATCGGTATATTCCAAAACCAGCTTCTCTACGTCGGACTCACTCATCAACAGCTACTTGCCCGGCGACTTGCGAGGCTATGGAACCACCAACGAATACCTCATACAACAAGGCTCTGCCACGACAAACTCCAACCTCAAAGCGTCGATGAAATACGACAATGGCGGCTGCTACTGCGACGTACAGTACATTCGGCTCTCCGAAATAATGCTCACTCGTGCCGAAGCCTTGGCCTACACCACAAACAGCATCGATGCCGAAGCACTGCAACTGCTTAATGACATTCGATGCAAACCTTTCCCCGACGGACAGAAACCGGCCGAACTCACCGCCGAAGATTTCCCCTCGGTCGAAGCCTTTGTCGACTCGATACTCGTCGAGCGCAACCGCGAGCTGGCCATGGAAGGGCACTACCGCTGGGACCTCATCCGCACCGGCCGCGACCTGAAAGTGAAAGGTCTGCCCAACAACAAAAAGATTCTGCCCATACCCGAATATGAAGTTCAGATTTCAGACGGAGTCATCCAGCAAAACACCGGATTCTAACCTATAAAATACTGTATATATGAAAAAATTAATGCTATTGCTCGCTGCATTTCTTCCCTTGTGCAGCGTGTCGGCTCAGGAACAGGCCACCCCGGCTCAAAACGAAACGGGTATCATGTTCCTCGAATGCCCCTATGCCGAAGCTTTGCAGAAAGCCAAAGACAGCGGGAAGATTCTGTTTATCGACTGCTACACCCAATGGTGCGGCCCCTGCAAGCAACTGGCCCGTACTACCTTTAAAGATGCTCAGGTAGCCGAATTCTTCAATGAATCGTTTGTCAACCTCAAACTCGACATGGAAACGCCCGATGGTGTGGCCCAAAAAGACAAACTCGGCGTGAACGCCTATCCGACCATGGTCTTCATCGACCCGGCTTCCGAAGAAGTCATTCACAAAATCGTCGGCTACAACAACGCCCAGTCGCTGCTCAAAAGCACTACCTCGGGCTTGTCGGGACGTAACCTCAAAACCATGAACGCCCGCTACGATGCCGGCGAACGCAGCGATGAATTTATCGAAGAATATGTCGAAATACTCTCCGATGCCAACGAAAAAGATCGTCTGGCCGAAGTCGTAACTCCCTACCTCGAAAACAAATACGAGGAGATGCTCACCAACCGCAAGTTGTTCAGCCTGTTCATGGGTTACGTCGAGTCGCCCTACTCCAAGCCCTTTGTCTTCTTCCACGAAAACAAAGACAAGTTCATCGCACAATACGGCGATATGCAGGTCAACATGAAAGAGCGCTTTACCTGGAACCTCTACGGCCGCAAGTTTGTAGTGAAGGGCAATGACGGCACATACACTTTCGACGAAAAAGGATTCGACGACTACATGAAATACATGAAAAAGAACAAGGTGAAAGAGGCCAAGAAAATCGAAATCTCTACCCTCATGTATTATGCCGAGTGCATGCAAGACTGGAAAAAATACATCTCGTACGGCGATAAGCTCATCTCAAAATACGATGCCGACATGCTCGAAGTTTACAACTGGGTAATTCGCATCAACAAGCTCTGCGCCGACCAGAAACTGCGTAACCATGCCGCCATCTGGTGCGATAAATACGCTACCATACTCGAACAGGAAGAAGCCCAAAAAGCCAAACAGGCAAAAAGCGGCATGACCATGGCCATGCGCATGGGACCGCAAAGCAACAACTTCATACAGATGGCAGCAGAACTCCGTGCCCCCATAAAATAAGCCGGTACAATTTTTCTTTTCATACACAGGAGACGCGCCTCATTGAGGCGCGTCTCCTCTTTTGGGGAGAGCCATGTATTCCATACACCCATTATTGATACTAAGCCATAGAGATGCGGCGACAAGAAATAATCCCAGGCATAGGCTATCGGCGGGTTTAATGCCAAAGGAGGAGAAAGAGGAACCAAGATAAGAGAAAGCCCCCTACATGTACAGGAAGGCAACCTTACCGGCATGGAATACCCGCTACCATAACATTGTACTGTTCGACAACACAAGCCGGACAACACGTCCAGACCACACCTGCCACACAAGAAAGAGAGAGGCCCATGTCTCCGAACGAAACACAGGCCTCTCCATGTCTGGACCGACACCTTTTACACGCAATCAGGGCACCAACGGATAGTAAGACTCTTTCATGTCAAACTTCACAAAATCTTCGTAAGAATAGGTAAACTCACTACCCAAGGCCCGAGTCATCACCTCCTTGTAGATAATGGCCCGACACGGAGCATTGAACTGCTGGTCGCGGTCGTAGGTATTCATGATACTGTTTTCCGTCGGACGCCATACACCTTTACCCCAGTAATTGGCACCCTCGTAAAGGCCTATCTCCTCGTCGGCATAACGCTCGTCACCGATGAAATCGGCCCACCATACCGAGGCCGTATCGTTCGAGAAAGCCACGTTGCGGCAATAGTCATAACGGTTATAGTCCCATACCATATAATCTTTTGTCTCCTGAGGTATTTCGAGCAAAGCATTCTCGGAGCTGACATACTCATCGGCCAGCCAACCGATGGAATGGCCCACACACTCGTGCCATACCGTCTTGGCAAACTTAGGCTCTACGGTCGACACACTGAACGAGGTGCGATCGGCCACATACTCCATACCGGCCGAACCGCCGTGTATCATGTTATGAGCTATAAGCATCACTATACCGCCACGGGCCGAAATGCCGGTGCTTTGACTCACGAAGTCGAGGATACCCGGTGTATCACAGAGATAATAGCGGCCACTCACACTTGGTTGCCGCGTGTTGAACTTGGTCTCAACGTACCAGTCCCAATCGTTTTCTTTACCGCTCGTAGAGTAGGTCATTCCCTTCTCGGGTGACTCGGCATAAACCAGATAAATGTCGAAATATTCGCGTAACGATGTCATGGGCTCGATGTCAAACATCTGTTCGACACTGAACTTCATTACCTTTTCGGAAACTCCTCCCACCGCATTGCAGGAATGGTCAAAACCGTCGCATACGATAAACATATTGATACCGTTTCCCTTAGTGTGAGTCTGGTATATTTCAAAGTCACCGTCGGCATGATACTGTGTATGTAAAGCACTGTCGGGGTCGTAGAGCGACAGAAAATAGCCGTTGGCCTGCGGGGCCAGCGATGGAGACACCTCAAATTCTTCGGCATCAGAACACAACTTAATCCACGTATCGACCGGAAGACCCGAAAAACGGCTGCGGGATATATGCAACATAATGCGTTCAGCCGATAAATCCATCAGGTGAGGTGGAATATTCCCTTCCATAAAACTCTCACCCACGGAAAAATAGGTAAAACCCGACAGTGAATCGGGCAACGTACCACGAAAAACGCCCGATGCATCAAGGTAGGAAAGGTGTTTCATCGAAGCTATTTCGGCCGGAAACTCAATGAGAGCCTTGCCTATGTTGTTTTCTATTGTCAGCGAGTCGAGATTGACCAACGCCGAGATACCTTCAAGTGTCGAATAATTCTTGGCACGCAGCGAAAGATTATGTACCGTGGCCAGATTTTCGGCCGTCAGTTCATCGGTCTGCAAGAGAGTGAGCAGAGCAGCTCGCAGATTTTCATCGGCAATCAACACATCACCCGAAGGAACAGAATCGGTTACGGGCGGGACTACAATATTATTGTCGGAAAACGGTTCTTCATCGGAGCACGACACCCACGAGAAGAGGCACAAGGCCAACAAAAAAGAGCGCCATGAAAGGCAACAGGTTGAAAAACGTTTCATAAAGTTTTTAAAGTAATTGTTTTTGTTTGCAAAAATACAAGAATCTATCGTTTATTCTTTCTCTTCTAGAACTTTATTATTCAGAAAACTCATTTTTAACACAGAATCGCAGCAAAAGCCAATATATCTCTTCCAAAAATATATTTTTCACTACATTTGTAGACACAAAAACAAAGTCGGCCGGTCCAAACAGGGCACCTCCGGCCCGTCTGTTTCAGAAACTCTACAACATGAGCATACCTTTAAACACGACTCTGCCTCCCACTGGTAAGCACTTGCTGGTAAACCTTCGTAACGACGGTATCTATTTTGCCACGTTCGACCCACTCGAAGACGACACCTACCAGTCCTACACCATCGATTTCATCGCCAAGAACCAGACATTATGTGAAAATGTCAAGAACAGCATCTACGAAAATCCGCAGTTGCTGCAAGAATATGACCGCACCTACCTGCTTGTCGACACGCCGCGATTCACCCTCGTGCCCGAAGAAATGGAGACGTGCGAAGAGAACCGCACCCCCTACTACGACTTCTGCTATCCGGGGCACAACGATTATATCGTAGAGAACCGCCTGACGCTGAACCGGGCCTATCTGCTCTTCGGCCTCGACCGGGAGTTATACACCTTCTTGTGCCGCACCTTCCCGGCAGCGACGGTACTTCACCCGCTCACACCGCTCAGCGAATACTTCTTCCTGCACAGCCGCAACGGCAACGAAGCAAAGGTCTACCTGCATCTGCGACAGGAGCGTTTCGACCTCATCGTCTTCAAGCAGGGACGTTTGCTGCTGGCAAACACATTCGACTTTACCACAGTCGACGACATTGCCTACTTCACCCTGCTCTCCTGGAAACAGTTGAGTCTCGACCAGGCGCGCGACAGGCTCTACCTCGCCGGCGAGAAGAGTATGCGGCAACCCCTTACCGAAATTTTACAGAAATACCTCAAAAGTGTCCTTCCCTATCCTTTCCCCTCGCAACTTTTCCGCATCGGGAAAGAGACCATCGACGCTCCGTTTGAACTGATAACCATACCTCTATGCGGATTATAAGCGGCAAATACGGCCGGCGGCGTTTTGACGTGCCGACCAACATCAAGGCAAGACCTACGACCGACTTTGCGCGGGAAAACCTCTTCAATGTATTGCAAAACCTGCTCGACTTCGACGGGCTCAAAGCCCTCGACCTTTTTGCCGGGACAGGGGCCATCAGTTTCGAGCTGGCATCGCGGGGTTGTGCGCGCGTCGTCTCGGTCGAAAACTACCCCATACAGTACAACTTCATATGCAAGGTGGCCACCCAGCTCGGCGCACGCGAGATACGCCCCATCAAGGGCGACGTGTTCCGCTTCGTTCCGAACTGCCGGGAAAAATTCGACTTCGTCTTTGCCGACCCTCCCTACGACCTGCCGCAGTTCGCCTCTGTGGCACCACTTATCCTCAACAGCGGCATTCTGGCACCGGGTGCCCTCTTCGTACTCGAACACTCGCGGAAGTACGACTTTTCGTCGCTCCCTGGCTTCGACCAGCAGCGTACCTACGGCAGCGTCAATTTCAGTTTCTTCATCAACGGAGAGTCCCGGGAACAACCCGACGGGGAATAAGATTGTAGCCCTACTCTTCCCAATCCAAAGAGGGTCGGCGGCCGCTCTGTTCCTGGTGGTCGAAGTAGAGACCGGTGAGGCGTGCAAAAGCATAGTGTTTCACATCGGCAAACGGCACACGCATATAAGATGCCAGCCGGGGCGACGCCTGATCTATTTCAAGGGTATAAAAGACAGCATGGATAACCCGGTGCGACAGCACATGACGACGTTCAAAAGGGCGAGCCACCACCTTTACCTCCACACCATCGAAAAGACTACGGTAAGAGGCCGTCTGCTGCAACTCTTCCATTGAGAGTGCCCCCTCGCTCTCTATGAGGACAAACTCATAGAGATTGCGCCAGATGTCGCGCTTCTCCCGGCGGGAAATAAACACATCGTCGCCGCAATGTATCACCAGATAATTGAAATAGCGGGGACGCACCTCGCTCTTACCCTGCTTTACGGGGTAAGCCTCGGGACGTCCCAATGCGGCAGCCTCGCACCACTCCGACAGCGGGCACACGGGGCATTGCGGCGAACGGGGCAGGCAGAGCAATGCCCCCAGCTCCATGACAGCCTGATTGTACAAGGCCGGCCGCCGGCGGTCGAGCCACTCGTCGGCCAAGGCGGCAAACAACTTGTGCCCCACCGTCGTATCGATGGGCGTGTCGATGGCAAAAAGCCGGGAGAAAACACGATACACATTGCCGTCGACCACCGCATGGGGCAACCCGTAGGCAAACGAAGCAATCGCCGCCGCCGTGTAATCGCCCACCCCTTTGAGGGAGCGTATCCCCTCGTAGGTATCGGGAAAACGTCCGCCGAAATCGTGCATCACCTGCCGGGCGGCGGCGTGCATGTTGCGGGCCCGGCTGTAATAGCCAAGCCCCTCCCAATATTTCAGTACCTCGTCTTCATCGGCATCGGCCAGAGCCGCTACGTCGGGGAAACGCGACACAAAGCGATTGTAATAATCGAGTCCCTGTGCCACGCGCGTCTGTTGCAAGATAATCTCCGATACCCAGATTCGATACGGGTCGGTTGTCTCCCGCCACGGCAGCAGCCGCTTATTTTCCTCAAACCACTCTTCCAACGGAATAGCCAGTTTTTTCTTATCAGACATACCTTTGATTTTCTTGCAAAAGTAACGAAAGTCGAACGCAAAAAATTCCGTCAATTCAAAATTTTTACGACAAGATAACCCGGAACAGAATTGTGACCTCCGCAATTAACGTCTCCCATGCCTACATATTCGGACAAGCCCGGCGTTACACAAGAGCCGCGGCTCTCCATTGACCGAAACAGAAGACGCCACTACTTTCACAATTTTTACTAAGTTTGCATCACAAAAACCGACAACCGATTCCACATGAAACAGATTCTTACCCTCATTCTTCTGCTCGTCACACTGGCTGCACCGGCAAAAATCGTACAGGAAGAGATTCACAGCGACAAAATGAAACGCTCCATTCCCTGCCTCATCGTGCTCCCCGACGACTATGACACCAGATGCTCCTATCCCGTTGTCTACCTCCTGCACGGATATGGCGGGAACCAGAACACATGGATACGTACCAAACCATCGCTCAACGAAATAGCCACCCGCGACAGCCTCATTTTCGTATGTCCCGACGGTGAGAGCAGTTGGTACTGGGACAGTCCCACCCAACCTCAATCACAATTCGAGACCTTCGTTGCTCGGGAACTTACCGCCCACATCGACCGTCACTATGCCACACATGCCTGCCGCGAAGGGCGCGCCATTACCGGATTCAGCATGGGCGGACACGGCGGCCTGTGGCTCTCGATGCGGCACCCCGACATTTTCGGGGCAGGAGGCAGCATCAGCGGCGGTGTAGACATTCGGCCGTTTCCCGAACACTGGAAGATGAAAGAACAGCTCGGCAACTATGCCGAGTATCCCGAACGTTGGGACGCACACACCGTCATCAATCTGCTCGACTCTCTTCCCGACAAGTCGCTACACATCGTCATCGATTGCGGATACGCCGATTTTTTCTATACCGTCAACCAGAAGCTCCACTATGAGTTGCTCCGGCGGAACATTCCCCACGACTACTACAATCGTCCGGGGCGACACACCTCCGACTACTCAGCCAATGCGCTCGACTACCAGCTCTTGTTTTTCAACAAATATTTTGAATCGGAAAGATAAATAGATATTTTGTTAACAACATCTCAGTTTTCACACAAACATTGTTAAATCGAAGTCATTTTTCACACAAATATTTGGAGGCACAGACTCCAAACCCTATATTTGTACCATGTTTTTTCATAGTATTAAATTTAAGGTTTACAAAGAAAGCGGGTTGTCGTGAGACAACCTTTTCTTTTTTATGCAAATGATGTGCAGGAGAAGGTCGACAGACTGTCGTAAAAGTTCCATATCGCTGTTTCACATTCATTTCCGGATAAAAGTTTTCCTTAAAAGTTTTTTTGAAAAATCGAACCTGTACAATGCGATACCGGCTCATGAGGCGTCGACAACCGAAAACGGTCCGGACATTCGACCGAAAACATTCCTACCATAGCCTCTCGCTCAAAAAAAAAGTGTGAGATAACACACAGTTGAAATTTTATTTATACTTTCGCCGCGAATTAAGAAATATGGCAAAAGAAAAAATAATCATCGAATACGACATGAACAATGTCTCTCCCAATTCCATTTGGGGGTTCATCAGTTCACCAAACGGACTGGCCGACTGGTTCGCCGACAAAGTCGTGTGCGACAGCCGTACCTACACGTTTTATTGGGGGCCCACCCAACAGTCGGCCCGAAAAACAGGCTCACTCAATGGCGTATTCATTCGTTTCAAGTGGCTCGACGAAGAAGACCCGAAAGCCTACTTTGAATTCCGCATCAATATCGACGAGCTCACCACGAACGTAACACTCGCCATAACCGATTTTACCGAGCCCGACGAGAAAGAAGAGTGTATCGACCTGTGGAACGAACAAGTCGCCACACTGAAACGTCGACTTGGCTCTTGATAAACCGAATGACGCCCGCCGGGCACCGTGCTTTTTTCAGAAACAAGGCGCGGGAGAATACTTTTTTTTCACTACTTTTGCGACAGAAAGAAGTCAGCCATGCCGCTTGTCAAGAAACTATATCTTTTCATTCTGAATACGTTTCTGCCGTTATTCCTGATGACGTTCTTCATCAGCCTCTTTGTGCTGCTGATGCAATTTCTGTGGAAATATGTCGACGAGCTGGTAGGTAAAGGTATCGAAGTAGGCGTGCTGGCCGAGTTGTTTTTCTATGCTGCGCTCACCATTGTACCCATGGCCCTCCCCCTGTCGATGCTGCTGGCATCGCTCATGACATTCGGGAACCTCGGTGAACGGCTCGAACTGCTGGCCATCAAGGCAGCCGGCATCTCCCTGCGACAGACCATGCACCCCCTTATTGTTGCCGTCGTCTTCATTGCCATCGGAGCTTTCTTTTTCCAGAACAACGTCCTGCCCAAAGCACAGGTTAAAATGTATTCGTTGCTCTTCTCGGTGCGGCAGAAATCGCCCGAGCTGGATATTCCCGAAGGCGTCTTTTACGACCAAATCAGCGGATACAACCTGCTGGTAAAACAAAAAGACCGCAACACGGGAATGCTCTACGACCTCATGATTTACGACTTCTCCGAAGGATTCGACAACGCGATGGTTATCCTCGCCGACTCGGGTAAACTGAGCTTCACCGACGACAAGCAATACCTCTTCTTCACGCTGCACAGCGGCGAATCGTTTGAGAACCTGCGCAACCAGCGCACCAACGCACAGAACATTCCCTACCGCCGGGAGACTTTCACCACCAAAGAGATACTCATACCCTTCGATGCCAACTTCAACCGTATGGACGAGGGGGTGATGCAAAACCAATACATCGGACAGAACATCAGCCAGCTCACCCACTCCATCGACTCGCTGACCGCCCGCACCGACAGTATCAGCCACCGCATTGCCGGAGAGCTAAAAAGCAGCTATTTCTCAGGCGTCGTAACCAATAAGCCCAACCGTTCAGAGGCTCCACTTGGACATATTTCCGCCTCAAACGACAACGATGCCGAGACCCAAACCCTCCCCAACCACATCAACATCGACAGCATCTACGCCAACGCCTCCCTGCAAGAGCGGGAGAGCATGCTGAGCCGTGCCTTGGGCCGCGCCGAAAGCATACGCCAGGAATACGAATACCGAAGCATCTCGGCCAACCAGCAGCAGATACTGGTGCGCCGCCACGAAATAGAACGGCATAAGAAATTCACCCTCTCCTTTGCCTGTCTCATCTTCTTCTTCATCGGCGCACCGCTGGGAGCCATCATCCGCAAAGGCGGGTTGGGCACCCCGGTTGTCATCTCGGTGCTGCTCTTCATCTGCTACTACATTATCGACAACGCCGGCTACAAATCGGCTCTGAACGGGCGATGGGCCGTGTGGGAAGGCATGTGGCTCAGCTCGGCCGTGCTGCTGGCCCTCGGCATCTTCCTCACCTACAAGGCCGTGAACGACTCGGCCGTCTTCAACAAAGACGCCTACCTCAACTTCCTGCGAAAGATTATCGGAAAGTCCGAAACACGCAACGTCGTGCACAAAGAGGTCATTATTGACGAAGCAACCCCCGAAGAGATACTGCAACAGGTCGACATTCTCGACGGGGAATGCTCTCGCCTCATAGAGAAAACAGGAAACAAGGCCCAGTCGTTCTTTGCCTACTGGACACAGGGATACGACCGTAAGGCCATACACCACCTGCACGACGAGGTCGAGAAATTTGTAGAAATGGCCCAAAACTGCCGCTCGGCCCTACTGGTGTCGAAACTGATGGACTACCCCATCTTGCGCAACCTGCTGCTTTACAATCCGTGTGGGCGTAAGGCCATAGGCTGGGCCATCATGTGGCTGTTGCCTATCACACTACCCGTCTACCTCATTGGCCGCTGGGAACAAAAGCAGCTTCGCCACGAACTGCAAGTAATCATCCACACCGACCAAGAGATAAAAGCCATCGCCCAACGGCTTATCGATGAAAAAGAAACCGAAAAACAATAATGCCCCGACAAAGGGAAGAAAGGAATAGATATGTCTGACGCAACCCAACTGAGTACCATAGAAGAGGCTATTGAAGAATTCAAAGCCGGCAACCTTGTCATCGTCGTCGACGATGAAGATAGAGAAAACGAAGGCGATTTCATCATCGCCGCCGAGAAAATCACCCCTGAAAAGGTCAACTTCATGCTCAAAGAGGGACGTGGCGTACTCTGCGCCCCCATTACCATGCAACGTTGCGCCGAACTGGGACTCGACAAGCAGGTCATGACCAACACCTCCCTGCTTGGCACGCCCTTCACCGTCACCATCGACAAGCTAGAAGGATGCTCAACCGGCGTGTCGGCCCACGACAGAGCCGCCACCATACGGGCCCTGGCCGACCCGAACTCGACTTCCGAGACCTTCGGTCGTCCGGGACACGTCAACCCGCTCTACGCACAAGACAAAGGCGTTCTCAAACGCGCCGGACACACCGAGGCAGCCATCGACCTGGCCCGGCTGGCCGGCCTCTACCCGGCTGCCGCTCTCATCGAAATCATGAACGAAGACGGCACCATGGCCCGCCTGCCCCAACTCATCGAAAAGTCCCGCCAGTTCGGCATCAAAATCATCGCCATACGCGACCTCATCGCCTACCGACTGAAACAGGAATCGCTCGTCGAGAAAGGTCCGGAAGTCGACATGCCCACCGCCTACGGACACTTCCGCCTGATACCTTTCCGCCAACTCTCCAACGGGCTGGAACACATTGCCCTCATCAAGGGTGAATGGAAAGCCGACGAACCGATACTCGTGCGTGTGCACTCATCGTGCATGACGGGCGACATCTTCGGCTCGAAACGGTGCGAATGTGGAGACCAGCTGCACCTGGCCATGCAGACCATCGAAAAGGAGGGGCGCGGCGCTGTTATCTACCTCAACCAGGAGGGGCGTGGCATAGGTCTCATGGAGAAGATGAAAGCCTACAAACTCCAAGAACAGGGTATGGACACGGTCGACGCCAACATCTGTCTGGGCCACAAGGCCGACGAACGAGATTACGGTGTCGGGGCTCAGATTCTGCGTCAAATCGGCGTGAGAAAAATGCGGCTGCTCACCAACAATCCCGTAAAACGGGTGGGTCTCGAAGCCTACGGACTCGAAATCGTAGAGAGCGTGCCCCTTGAAATAGAGCCTAATCCCTATAACCTGGTGTATATGCGCACCAAAAAAGAGCGCATGGGGCACATACTCCACCATGTCGATTAGTACCACTTAACGCTGCAATCATGGATTACATTCGCCTTTTTCCCGAAAACCCCAATTCCAAAGAGATAGAACGGGTGGTCGCCACGCTACGGCAGGGCGGCATCATCATCTACCCCACCGACACACTCTATGCCCTGGGGTGCGATGCGCTCAACGTGCGCGCCGTGGAACGGATATGCAAGTTGAAAAACATCGATCCGCGAAAGGCTCTGCTATCCATCGTATGCCCCGACCTGAGTATGCTGAGCCAGTATGCCAAAGTGAGCAACACCTGCTTCAAGCTCATGCGCCGCAACCTGCCGGGAGCCTTTACGTTCATACTTCCCACCAGCTCGCAACTGCCCCACCTCTACAAAAGCCGCAAGACGGTGGGCATTCGCGTCCCCGACAACGCCATAGCAAGAGCCATCGCCCAGCAACTTGGCAACCCGCTCCTGTCGAGTTCCGTAACATCGGTTCATCACGAAATCGAGTACCTCACCGACCCCGAATTGATGAGAGAAGAGTTTGAACACCGGGTCGACCTCCTCGTCGACGGCGGCATCGGAGGTTTCACACCCTCGACCATCGTCGATTGCAGCGGCGAGACGCCCGAAATTACCCGCGAAGGGAAAGGCGAACTGCTCTGGTAACAGCCCAATTGCCAACACAATAAAGGGCCGGGAATCAAGAAGATTCCCGGCCCTTTGTCGTTTTTTCGACCGACGGGAATTAATTTCCATCGGGCTTCTCTATCTCGGTAAAGGGGCTGAGGTCCCACACAAAGGCATCGACATTGTCGGGCCGAGCCGGGTTATACTCTTTAAAATCCTTGATATAGCGAGCCAATTTCAATTTATTATCTTTTATACCCTGCAAGACACACTTGGCTATCTGATATGCTCCATAAGGGTTGAAGTGGGTATTGTCTTCGAGCGCCTTTGTCTGACCGGGGAAAGTATTGGCCGGATACTGCACAAACGCCCGGCGCGACTTCTCCACGCCAAGTGCCTCGTAGAGTGTACGGGTCATCTCGTTCAGCTCTATGACAGGGACACCCTCCTCCTCGGCCAGTTTGCGCATGGCGGCCGGATATTCGCCATGGGTATCCTTTATCTTTCCGTCATCGCCGAAACTTCTGCGCTGCGTAGGGGTTACAAAGACAATGGTCGCCCCTTTCTCACGGGCCTTCACGATATACTCTTTCAGGCTGTCGTAGAACGAGCTCCACGGACCTTTGCCCTTACCCTTCTGCTTCTGGTCGTTGTGACCGAACTCTACAAAGACATAGTCGCCCTTCTTCATCTGGGTAAGAGCCTTCTCAAAGCGTCGGGCGGCCAGGAAAGTGTTGGCCGACTCACCACTCTCGGCATAGTTGGCAATGCACACCTTGTCGGTAAAGAAGCGGGGAATCATCTGTCCCCAACTTCCCCAAGGCTCATTATCCTGGTCGACCACCGTTGAGTTGCCACACAAGAAAACCGTTATGGCCTTGTGGGTAGGTTCTATCACCACCTCGGCAACCCGGGGTGCCGGACCGTTAAATTCGAGAGTAAGCTTATCGTCCCAGTTCAATTTTTTCTTCTCACGCGGCTTGATGCGCACCCGTACCCCATCGGCAATGTAGGTGTTACGCTTGTTCACGATGAACGTCTCTTTCTTGAACTCACCGGCTGCGGTCTTTTCCCGTTCGATAAAAAGACGGCGCGATTCAGCCCGTACGGTGGTCTCACCGGCAGAGCTCTCGGCCCCCAGTTTTACGGTTACCTTGTAATTACCATCGGGTACTTTTACAGAAAAAAAGAAAGGCGACTTACCGTCGGATTGCGGGTGCTGCCCGAAGTCGAAGCCATAGCCCGACACATCGTCATAGACTTTCGAAGCATCGACCGTTACATATCCACGGCGGTGTTTCCCCGTGAAATCAAAACGGTAGACCTCCTGAGCATAAGCCGCCGTTGCACAGAGCAGTGCGGCCATTACAATTTTCAGTTTCATGTATGTTTTCATTTAGTTACACAATCGGTAGAACAGAAGCCGACAAAGCAGGCATCGCTTCTTCTCCGGGGGGGGTGAAAATACCTACTCTCGGTTGTCGGCTGCGACCGGAGTCAAACCCTTCTCAGCCGCCACCTGCAACATATAGCGATAGGCGGCCTCGTGTTCGTTGGGAATCACCCCGTCGAGTATGGCATCTTTGATGGCCGTCTTGATTTCGCCCACCACCCGGCAGGGCGACAGGGCAAAAACGCGCATCACCTCCTCGCCCGTGACGGGAGGCTGGAAGTTACGCACACGATCTTTCTCTTCGATGTCGTGCAGCTTGGTACGCACCAGAGCAAAGTTGCTGAGTATGCGGCGCACCTTCTCCTGATTTTTCGACGTGATGTCGGCCTCGCACAGCAGCATGAGCGAATCGATGTCGTCGCCGGCATCGAAAAGCAGCCGGCGCACGGCCGAGTCGGTTACCTCGTCTTCGACCAGGGCAATGGGGCGCATGTGCAGCTCGACCATCTTCTGCACAAACTTCATCTTCTCGTTCATCGGCAGTTTCATGCGGCGGAATATGCCGGGAATCATCTTGGCGCCGATGTAGTTGTGATTATGGAAAGTCCAGCCCAACTTGGCATCGTAGCGCTTGGTCACGGGCTTGGCTATGTCGTGAAATACCGCAGCCCAGCGCAGCCACAGGTTGTCGCTCTTGGCAGCCAGCTGGTCGAGCACGGCCAGTGTATGGTAGAAGTTGTCCTTGTGCCCGCGACCGTCGACGGTCTCAACCCCTTTCAGGGCGTGAAGCTCGGGAAAGATTATCGGCAACAACCCACATTTTTCAAGCAGAAGAAAACCTATCGACGGGCGCTCCGAAGCCATCATCTTGTTCATCTCGTCGATAATGCGCTCGCCCGAGATTATCTTGATGCGCTCCCGGTTACGCGATATGGCATCGAAAGTCTCATCGACAATGCGGAAGCCCAACTGCGAGGCAAAGCGGATGGCCCGCATCATGCGCAGGGGGTCGTCGCTGAACGTAACATCGGGGTCGAGCGGAGTGCGAATAAGGCCGGCATCGAGGTCGGCCACACCCCCGAAAGAGTCGACCAACTCGCCGAAATGGTCTCTATTGAGGCAGATGGCCAATGCATTGATGGTGAAGTCGCGGCGGTTCTGGTCGTCGGCCAGCGTACCGTCTTCGACAATCGGTTTCCGCGAGTCGTGCGAGTACGACTCCCTGCGGGCACCGACAAACTCTATTTCATGCCCCTTGTACTTGACCTGTGCCGTGCCAAAATTGCTGAAAACCGACAAGTGAGCTTTCTTTCCCAGCCTGGCAGCAAACGCCTCGGCCAAGGCTATGCCACTGCCCACGGTAACGACATCGATGTCTTTGGAGGGACGCTGCAAGAAAATGTCGCGTACATAACCGCCGATAACATAGCAGGGAACGCCCAACTCATCGGCCGTTGCGGTAAGAAGATGAAAGAGCGGGTGCCCCAGATGTTTTTGCAATAACGAATCGTCGAGTTTCATGATTACGCTGTTTCAGAAGTCCCGGGACAAAAGATACGCCGGCTGTATACCGCTCTCCGGGGCTCTGTATTCATCGGCAAAGATAGCACATGTAGCCAAGAACGGCAAATGCAAGTCCGCCTTTCAGCCGCCATTTTTCTCTGGGACAAGCCTCAAACGGGGAACGGCGGCAAAAATGCCGCCGTTCCGGTAGAGAATATCTCGTGAAAATATAAATCAATCGGCCTTTGATTCAGACGGGCGACGAGTGAGTGAATAAGGCTTCGACGGATAGAGTATAAACGGCAGTGTAGCCCCTATTGCCAACATGAAGATGACTCCACAAGCCACGATTCCGTTGACAAAAAACTCCTGCATGTAGTGCTGTACCATCTCCGAGTCGGACAAGTTTCGAGAGAACAACAGCAGGGCAAATACCGTCTTGTAGGCATACATACCGGGAATCATGGGCAACAGCGCCGGTATATATATAACCGTCATGGGGCAATAAATGAGCGAACCCAGAAAAAGGCTCACCCAGCCGATGGCAAACGAGGCACAGAACGAAGCTGTAATGATATCGACACCGGCATAATGCATGAGCGAAAATCGTAAGGCATGACCTATGGCAGCAGCAATGGCAATAGAGAGAAATGCCCGACGTGGAGGGTTGGATATAGCCCCGAATCCGATAGCGGCTATGGCAGCAAAAATCCCGTCTACAATAATGGTTCCTATCATTTTACAATCTCCTCCCTCTTAAAGCAATACCAAACCGTTATGAACAAGGGCCAATGTAATGGAAAGCCCTACGGCAATACACATGACCAGCAGCAATGCTCCGACCAGACGGGTCATACCCAACAAAATGTGACTCTCCACAATGTCGATGACACCATTGAGCAAAGGCACACCGGGTATGAGAAACAGTACACTCGTACCAATGGCCACATCGGGCGTGGCATCAAACAGCAATGCGACCGAAGCTATTGCCGACGATACAAACGCCGTGATAACGAATATGACATAGTGACTGATGTGATGCTTCTGCATAAAACTCTTCAACGTGAAACCAATGAGCGTAGCCACAAAAACGATGCCTATCGCCCCCCAGCTACCGCCGAAAAGTTGGCAGAATGCCCCGTTGGCACAAGCCACCAGAAAGGTGAGCAGATAATGGTTGATGCGAGGCGTGGCAACAATCTGTTTGTATCGACGCTCAATCTCATCGAGAGAGAGATGATTGTCGTACGCCGCCCAACTGAGCGAACTCAACTCGGAATTCAGAAAAAAACTGATGGGATATCCTTTGACCGGAACAACATCGCTCACCACCTGTCCCGACTCCTTGTCGTGAATCGAGAAGATAATGGTCTTGTGCAACAGCGTCATTTGCGTGGTTACCCCCAACGCCTCACTGATGCGCAAGGTATTGCGCACCACCCGTGATGTATGTACCCCCGACCCCATCAGCCTCACGGCATACTCGGTAACAAAATCGACGATACGATGAAAATCTTTTTCTCCCTTCATATAAAATCTTTTGAAAACCTAATAAGGAGCTTCCTTCTGAAAAAACGGCGCAAAGGTAAGAATTTTACAACAAATGCAAACGAAAATCAAGAGCCATTTTTTCAAGGCATCCACTCGACAACTCCGAGAAGCGGGTGGTCGCAACGCCATTCAAGAAAATCTTCATACGTGCGTACCCCGCCCTCTATTACAGCCCGATAATATTCAATACCGGCCACATGACAATCGTCGGGCGTCAGATATTTCAACAGCAAAACCGCACGACGCATCTCCTCGGTAAGCACTGCCGATATGCGGTCGGCCACCCGTTCAAAATAACCGTCATAACGGCTGCCGCGCAAAATGTGTATCATGTCGACCTGCCACTCTTCTCCACCGTCATCGACATAGCCTGCGTGCCATTCGATGCAATGCTCGTCCGTATCGATAAGGTTGCGATATTCGACATGGCGCACGACCCCGTTCTGCGCCAAATGCGCGACGGCACGGAAACTGTCCGACACCGACAATTCGGACGAATATATGTGCAGGTCGATGTCGCGATGTTTTGCCAACAGGCCCATACGCAACGAACCCACCACATGAGGCTCAGCTCCTATCGTAGTCCAAGCCTCAAAAAAACCGCCGGTTTTCAGAATCTGCCACGCCCGTTCTACACGAGCCGACGAAAGAGCCAACGCCGATTCAAGATTTCCCATGAGTCTCGTCATTTTTATTTTTACGCAATGTCTTATAACTCCATATGTGTATGGTTACCCCCACCGCTATCGCAGCCAGCAACAGGCGCAACCACAAAGCATCGACAACCGCCAGCACACAATAGCCGATTGTTGCCCATAAAAGAGCGGTCGAAACTATCTTTGCCCGTAAAGGTATGGCTTTATACTCCCTGAAATTACGGATATATACCCCCAAATAGCGATTCCGCAACAACCAATCATATAGGCGAGGCGAACTTTTGAAATAAAGCGCTGCAGCCAACAACAAAAAGGGTGTCGTGGGCAACAAGGGTATAAAAATACCGACAACGCCCAGAATCAACGACAACGTGCCGGCCACTATATAGAGATATCTCAACATCAAAAGAAACGCGAATACCCGCGGAAGAATAAGAAAAAAGAAAAGGTTGTCTCACCACAAAAGAAAGACAACCTTTGAAAGAAAGTAGCGGGGACGAGAATTGAACTCGTGACCTCCGGGTTATGAATCCGACGCTCTAACCAACTGAGCTACCCCGCCATCGACACCCGGGATAAAAGGCGACATACAATGCGCCTTCTTCTCAAATGCGGGGCAAAGGTATAATCTTTTCTTGAATTGCAAAAATTTTATTGCATAAAAAATGTACAACATCAAAAAAAATAGAGAGAACCGAAGATTAACGATTTTTATAGAGTGTTTGACCACACGAAAAAAGATTTTCGTAAAGAATTCTCTATCTTTGTATAATAAATCAAAAACATTTCCTATGAAAAAGTCCGCAAAAACCATCTGTTTATTACTGATACTCCTCGGCTTGACTGTGCCCACCCGGGCCATAGACTTCAACTGGGGTATCAAAGGCGGTATCAATCTCTCGGGAAGCTCTTACAAAGGATTGGCCGAAAACATCAAATACGACAACGACTGTGGATTCTTCGTCGGTCCCATGGCCGAAATAAGTTTTCCCCTGGGACTTTCCATCGACGGCTCCCTGCTCTATCTCCAACGTCGCACCCACTTCACCAATACCGAGAACTATGCAGTAACCAACTATTTCAGGCATTCACTCGACATTCCTCTTTACCTGAAATTTACCTTCAACCCTATTAAAATCATCGGCCTTTATGCCGGCGTAGGACCCTCATTCACCTTCGACATCAAAAACGACAATCTTACCAACAAACTCTACGACATCATCGGTAAAGAAAATACCCAGCCGGCCGGCGCCCGTCTCATCAACAACGAAAGCACCGTAGGTCTGAACTTCATGGCCGGTGTCATACTGTTCAAGCATCTGCGCGCCGCCATCAACTATCGTCTGCCCATTGGGAACTCCGTGCGCGAAACATTCACCGAAGGGTGGAACGACATTCTGTCCGACAACTTTTCAAGCAAAAGCAACATGTGGCAACTGGTGTTCAGCGTCACCTTCTAAAAAAACATCAATCATAAAAAAACTTATCCATGAAACGATTCTGTCAACTCACATTGTGCCTGGTCGTTCTCTGCATCGGCACTCACCTGTCGGCACAAGAAAAAACCTTCTACATAGATATTGAAAATCCTTGGGGACAAGGAAAGACCGACTATCCCGTCGTGGTAAAAACCGACGAACTGAAATGCAACTTTCCCATCGTCTCGGCAACTGTCTATGAGGGTGAACAGGAAATTGCCTCACAGACCGACGACCTCGACCGCGACGGTGCAGGCGACGAAATAGCCTTCCTCATAAATATGCCGGCCCGCACCACCAAGCAACTGCGACTCGTCGTCTCGAGCCAAGAAGCCACACCCGACCGCTATCCGGCCCGTGTATATGCCGACATGAAAATCTACGACAAAAGCAACAAACGCAACAAGCACCCCAAAATCAACTCGCTGAGCGTACCCGGCACCTCAAAGGTCTACAGCAACCTCTACCACCACGGGCCCGCCTTTGAATCGGAACTGGTTGCCTACCGCATCTACTTCGACCAGAAACAGACCATCGATATCTACGGCAAATTCAACAAAGGCTTTGAAGTCGAAGCCAGCGGCTGGTACCCCGACGACAAACAGCTGGCGCAGGGATTCGGCGATGACGTACTCCTGGTAAGCGGCAGCTGCGGTGTCGGAGCCCTCAAAGGCTGGGACGCCAAGAAACAGAAAGCCGTGCACATAGAGCCCGTATCCGAACGCACCGCCACGATTCTGGCCTACGGCCCCGTGCGCACCATCTGTCAGATGGCCGTGCGCGGCTGGAAATATGGCGACAGCCGTCTCAACATGACCTGCCGATACACGCTCTACGGAGGACATCGCGATGCCCAAGTCGATGTCATCTTTGACAAACCGCTCGGCGACGAAATCTTCTGCACCGGTGTACAAAACATCAAAGGCTCCCAATCGTTCAGCGACCACGAAGGTCTCGTAGGCTGCTGGGGCACACACTGGCCCGTAAACGACACCATAAAATATGCCAAGGAGACAGTAGGTCTGGGCACTTACCTTCCGCAGAAATACATCGTCAGCGAAATCAACGACAAGGTCAATTACCTCTATCAGGTACATGCGCCCAAACAAGAATGCTTAACCTACTATATCACCTTCACTTCGATGAAAGAAACCTTCGGATACAAAACCTCCGAAGCATGGTTTGAGCACCTGCAAAACTGGAAACAAGACCTGGACCAGCCCTGCACAATAAAAATCAAAAAGAAAAAATAAGCAGCATACCGTATAAGAAGATAGGAAAACGGGAGCCCTTTTAGGGGTTCCCGTTTTTCATCATCAGGCAAAAAGACACAATCAAAGACAATCGTGTACTCCGGCCAGCACCTCGGCATGCAACCGTGGCGTCGCAGCCACCACATCATAATGGTTTACCTCGGGCACATCGCCGCGTCGCATTATGTCGAGCCAGGAGAAGTTTGCAAAGTCGGTAATCACGCCCCCCGCTTCATGCAAAATAAGCATGGCAGCCGCAACGTCCCACACATGCAAAGAGGGTTCGATGTAAGCATCGCACCGACCGGCCGCCACATCGCAAATATCCATAGCCGCCGAACCGGCAATGCGCACAGCACCAACACGACCGTAAAAGCGCGACAGCAAAGCAGCCGATAACCGACCATACTTGACAGCATCATAGGGCAGCCCCAAATGAAGATAGGCGGCGCTTATCGAATCGGCCGATGAAACAACAAGTCGGGTCCCGTTGAGATAAGCCCCCCCACCACCTTTCCATGCATAAAAGCATTCATCGCTGGAAGGAGAGTAGACCACTCCCACAAGTAATCCGGCCTCTCTACCATACAACGCCACACTCACAACATAGGGAGCATGAGCGTGCAGATAGTTGGTTGTACCATCAAGAGGGTCTATAATCCACACATAGGGCTCTCCGGCATAGGCAGCCGTAGCCTCTTCGGTAATGAAACCCGCCGTCGGCAAAAGCGTAGAAAGCAGTGCCACCAAACGGCGTTCGGACTCTCGGTCGACATAGGAAACATAATCATGAAGGTTTTTCTCTTCAATGCGGGAAGGGTCAAAAACCGACCGCTCCTGGCATATAAACCGTCCTACCAGGCGGACCGACTCAACCACCTTTTGAGTCAAGTCGGAAAGCATATCGGCATCGTTATTCATAATATATCTTTTTTACCAAAACAAAAGTAATAAAAAACTCTTTTGATGTAAAAAAATGAGGCGATTCTTGAAAAACAAATAAGTGTAATAAAAGGCTCACGTTTTTCTCCGAAATCACAGTTTGGCGCCAACTTTTTTTATCCGTTGTTTTTTCTTTTGAAAAAGATGTTCTATATTTGAGCCGTGTTTTCAACATAAAAAAGCGGAGCAGAAAATATCAGAAAGATATCTAAGCCATGTAACACAATCATGCATAAAGAGTTGACTACATAAATTACGGCACCGAAAAATTTGTACTTCCACCCGAAAGGGAGGCTACAAGTCGTGTCCAAAAAATGCCCATAAAAGGAAAAAGACTATCAAGCGACAAAAAAAACATAAAACTTCACAAAAACTGTAAACCAATTAAAAAGACTCTTTTATTATGGAGACAAAACAACCCAAAGCAAAAAAAGCCAAGAAAGAATCAAAAGGATTCCGTGGTATTGAATCTGCATTCCTCGTAATCGTGGTATGCTTCATCATCGCTGTGTGCATCTACGTATTCGTTCTCGGAGACGTAAACAACTTCACCGACGCAACCAAAGCCGAGCCCAAACCCGGAAACTTGCTGGGAACCATCTACAAGGGTGGTATTATCGTGCCTGTGCTGCAAACCCTCTTGCTCACCGTTTTGGTACTGAGTATCGAACGTGCATTCGCCATCATGACCGCCAAAGGTACCGGCAGCCTCACCAAATTTGTCATCAATGTAAAGAATGCCTTGGCTGCCAATGACTTGGCAAAAGCCCAAGAACTTTGCGACAAACAAAAAGGTTCTGTAGGTAGCGTAGTAACTTCTGCCCTGAAAAAATACGCTGAGATGGAGAACAACACCGAATTGACCAAAGAACAGAAACTGGCCAGCATCCAGAAAGAAGTAGAAGAGGCTACCGCACTCGAACTCCCGACCCTGGAAATGAACCTTGCGGTTATCGCCACCATGACAACCCTCGGTACTCTTGTCGGACTTCTCGGTACTGTGCTCGGTATGATTCGTTCATTCGCCGCTCTTGCCACCGCCACTGGTGCTCCCGACTCGGTAGCCCTTTCGACTGGTATTTCCGAGGCCCTTGTAAACACCGCCTTCGGTATCGCCACCGGTGCCTGCGCTGTAATCTCCTACAACTTCTTCACCAGCAAAATCGACAAAATCACCTACGCCATCGACGAAGTAGGCTTCTCAATCGTACAATCTTACGCCGCTAACCACAGCAAGTAATTAACTTCGAAACTGTACGATTATGCCAAAAGTAAAAGTAAAAAGGAAGAGTACCGCCATCGACATGACTGCGATGAGCGACGTAACTGTGCTTCTGCTTACTTTCTTCATGCTGACATCGACTTTCGTAGAGCCCGAGCCCGTACAAATTGCCGTGCCGTCTTCGGTTTCAGAAATAAAAATTCCCGAAACCAACGTACTGCAAATATTGGTAGAATCTAACGGACGCATTTTTATGGGAACCGACCCGGGTATGCGAGTACCGATGCTGCAAGAAGTAGCAGCCGAATACGGTTACGAATTTACCGACCAAGAATTGGCCAACTTCCAAGCCTCTGATTACTTCGGCGTACCTATCGCACAAATGAAATCGTTGCTCGACCTGCCCTTTGACAAACAGACAGAGGTTATGGTTAAACAGGGAACCGGTATCCCCATCGATACCACAGCCAACCCCTCCAACGAATTCAAGGCATGGGTAAAAGCCGCTCGTAAAACCAATCGTGACATGCGTATCGCCATCAAAGCCGCACAGAACACCCCTTACTCCGAAATTCACAAAGTAATGTCGTCTCTGCAAGACTTGCGCGAAAACCGCTACAACCTGATCACCACGCTGAAAAGTGTCTCCGGCGATTTTTAATAACTGTTAGAATCTAAGAAATTATGGCAGAAGTAGAACAAAAAGACTCCGGCGGCAAGAAGAAAGGGAAACAGAAAAAAATGAACATCCGTGTCGACTTTACCCCTATGGTCGACATGAACATGTTGCTCTTGACTTTCTTTATGCTCTGTACCTCTATGAGCAAACCTCAGACGATGGAAATCAGTATGCCGTCAAACGATAAAACACTGACAGAGCAAGAACGAGACAAAGTAGCCGCATCGCGTGCTATCACCCTTATTCTCGGAAGCAACGACCGCGTATACTACTACTCGGGTGAGCCCAACTACGAAGACTGGACCTCGTTGCAAGAAACCACTTACAAAGACGACGGCTTGAGAGCCATGCTCCTCTACCGTAACCAGGAAGTGGTATCGCAAATCAGAGAACTGAAAAAAGAGAAGATAGCTACCAAAATGTCCGACGAAGAGTACGACAAAAGAGCCGCTGAAATCAAAGACTCCAAAACCGCACCTATCGTCATTATTAAGGCTACCGACGATTCTACCTACAAAAACCTGATCGATGCCCTGGACGAAATGCACATTTGCAGCATCAACCGCTATGCAATTGTCGACATTGCCGAAGGTGACGAATGGTTGGTAGAAAACTACGAGAAGAAAGGTGAACTCACCAATCAAATCGACCGCGAACAAATGCAACAGCAATAATTCACATTAATATCGAACGAAAATGGCAAAAATAGATTTAATTTCGAAAGATTGGTGTGAATTGATCTTCAAAGACCGCAACAAAGCGTATGGCGCATATGATATGCGTCTCGACACCCCGAAGCGACACAACATCGCTACCCTCATAGTGATTGTTGCCGTCATTCTGGTTATCACGCTCCCGATGTTGATTAAGTTCATCGCACCAGAAAGAGAAAACAAAATTGTTGTAAACGAAGTTACCACACTGGCCAAACTGCCCGAAGCCGAAATCAAACGTAACGAAGAGTTGCGCCCCATGATGAAGCCGACGACACCTCCGCCCCCCTTGAAAAGTACCATCAAATTTACCGCGCCCGTCATCAAGAAAGACGAAGAGGTAGGTGAAGAAGACGAAATCAAGTCGCAGGACGAACTGGCCGCCCGTGGAAACGTAGCCATCTCTATCGCCGACGTAAAAGGTAACGACGAAATCGACGGACAAGATATTGCCGACTTTAAAGATTTCGTTGCCCCCGAAGTTGAAGAAGAAGAGGTCTACATCATTGTAGAACAGATGCCCGGATTCCCCGGTGGAGAAGAGGCCCTGATGAAATACATCAGAGACCACATGGAATATCCCGCCATGGCCATTGAAAGAGGCATTGAAGGCCGCGTTACCGTGCGCTTCGTTGTAAACAAGGAAGGTTATGTACAAGACGTAACGGTAATCCGTGGCGTACACGAACTGCTCGACCGCGAAGCCGTACGCGTGATACAAAGCCTGCCTCGCTGGAACCCCGGTAAACAAAACGGCGTAGCCGTAGCCGTTTACTACAACGTTCCTGTGAATTTCACTTTGCAATAATTCACACACTCCATGAACCAAAGCCCTGCCACCCGGCAGGGCTTTTTTATTTCCAAAAGGCAAAAAAGCCGTCAAAATATATCTCCCGAGGCAGAAATAAAACCTTTTTTTTATTATACAGCCAAAATCTTAAACATAAGTAACATCGAAAATATTTTTCATGCCAAATTATTTCCCTATCTTTGAGGCCTCTAAAATACCTAACTTGCCTTAAAAAGGGTAAATTTAAAAACATAGACAAAACCTCAAACCTGGAAAATGAACGAAGACCTCGACTCGCAAAAAGCAACACAAGGAAATGACCGACCGCGAAAAAGCCGCATCGGATACCTCTTTGGCATCATTATGCTGGTCATATACCTTGCCATGGCCTATATGCTGGCTTTCACACCGTTTTTCGAGAATTCCCTTGAAAATCCGGCCGTACGGTACACGTTTGCCGCCGTATTTGCCGCTTACGCCATTTTTCGGGCTTATCGGTTTATAAAAGGTTAAAGCCATGAGAAGAGAAATAATATTTGCTTTTTGCTGCCTCGTTGCACTCATCGGTTGCAACCGCAACAAACAGGGAGAGGAAAGCACTATCAAAAACACGACAACCTCAGGTGTTATCACCATTTGCGTCGACGAGACCCTCAAACCCATCATTGAAGAAGAGATAGAGGTCTTCGAAGGTCTCTACCCCAAAGCCAACATTATACCTATCTACACCAGCGAAGTAGAGGCATTCAACCAACTCTTCGAAGACAGCGTAAAACTTATCGTTGCCACTCGCTCGTTGAGCGAAGAAGAAATCAATGCCTTACAGTCGAACAACCTATATCCTAAAATATCAAAAGTCGCCATCGATGGGGTAGCACTTATCTGCCATCGCAGCAACCCCGACTCACTGGTTACCATGCAACAGTTGCGCGACATCTTCACCGGCAAGACAACCCGATGGAACCAACTTGATCCCAAATCCAAGATGGGAGACATCGAAGTGGTTTTTGACAACACCAACTCAAGCACCGTACGCTACGTCATCGAGAAAGTCAATAACGGAGCCGAACTGAAAGGGAATATCAAAGCCACACACACCAACGAAGGCGTCATCGACTACGTAGCCAAAGTTCCCAATGCTATCGGCGTCATCGGGTCCAACTGGATAGGCAACGACAACGATACCACCAACCTGTCGTTCAACGACCTCATTCAAGTCATGCTTGTCAGCAACGACCCCATCGCCTTCAACGGCAACAGCTATCAGCCCTTCCAGGCCTATTTGGCCATGGAACTTTATCCGCTAAGCCGGGAAATATACATGATATGCACCTCCAACCGCAACAGCCTTCCCTACGGGTTCACCTCGTTTGTCAGCTCCGACAAAGGCCAGCGCATTATTCTCAAATCGGGAATCCTGCCGGCCAAACAGCCGTTGCGTGTTGTAAATGTACGAGAGAACTTATAACAAAATAAAAACACAAGTATTTTACTATGCAAAGAACCAAAACATTGTTAGTTTCGGCACTCCTCACTCTGGGTGCCGTAGTAACGCCAGCCATAGCTCAAAACTATGCCGACGGTATCGAGTATTACAAATCAGGACAACCCGACCGAGCCAAAATCATTCTCGAACGTACATTAAACGACAGCGAGACCAAGCAAGCTGAGTCGTATTACTACTTGGGCGAAATTGCTTTCCCCACCAGCAAAGACTCAGCAATGATGTACTTTGAAAAAGGTATTGCCGCCGATCCCGAGTTTGCGCTCAACTACATTGGCAAGGGAAAAGTAATCATGGGAAAACCGGCTGCCAACGACGAGAAATCGGTAAAGGCTGCCATCAAAGCCGGTGAAAAAGAGTTGAAAGCTGCCCTCAAAATCAAAGGAGCCAAGAAAGATCCTGCCGTAGCTCTTGCCTACGTTGAAGCCTACTACGACAACAATCTTCCCTACCAGGAAGCCGTAAACCGTTTCTACGAAAAACTGCTGGCCGATTACGCCCCCTACTATGTGTTCCTTGGCGACATTGAAGCTCAGAAAGAAGAGTGGGGTGAAGCTTGCAAAAACTACGAGCTCGCTTTCCAATGGTACGATACCACCTGCGTTGAGGCCTACATCAAGTTTGCCGGCATCTACTTCCGCATCAATCCCGACATCGCCATCGACAACGTATTGCGTCTGCTCCAAATGCGACCCAACTCGGCCATCGCTCAACGTGAGCTTGCCGAGTCGTACTACCGCGCCGACAAATTCAACGAAGCTGTTCAAGCCTACGAGACCTACATGCAGAATCCTACCGCGTTCCAGACCGACCGTCCTCGCTACGCAGCCCTGCTCTACTACGACAAACAGTACGAAAAATCACTGGCTCTCAGCGAAGAGTTGCTGGAAACCTTCCCCGACAACATCATGCTGAAACGTCTGGTCATGTACAATACCTATGAGTTGAAAGATTATGTGTCGGCCATCAAAGCCGCAGAAGACCTCTTCTCTACTCCCAATGCTACCTTCAACAGCCGCGACTATGTACAATATGGCAAGTTGTTGCTCGCACTAGGCCAACACGACAAAGCCATTGAAGCTCTTGAAAAAGCCGTAGAGATAGACCCCACTCGTCTTGAACTCTACAAGGAGCTGATGACCGGTCTGCAAAAAGCAGGCAACTACATGCGCCGTGCCGAGGTACAAGACCTCTATGTAAAACAACTTGCTGCAGTCGAGCAAGACAAAACACAAGATTACTTCATTGCCGGTCGCTACTACTACATGGCTGCTGCAAGAGCCTACCAGGCCAATGATACTACCACCACAAGAATTGCTGCCGAGAAAGCTGACAGTTGCTTTGCCATTGTCGTAGAAAAAGCTCCCGAAGATTACCGCGGACACTTGTGGAGAGCCTCCTCGACCGCCCTTCTCGACCCCGAAAGAAAAACGGGTATCGCTATTCCGTTCTATGAAAAAGCCATAGAAGTCATTCTCCAAGACTTGAACAACACCGAAACTCCGCCTACTGAAGCCGTTGCCAATCGTTTGAAAAAAGACCTTATCGAAGCCTACACCTATATGGCCAACTTCGAGTATATGGCTGAATACAACAAATATCTCGCCTTACCCGATGATCAAAAAGGCACATTCAAATTTACCAATACCATCGAATGGTGTAACAAGATTCTGAAAGTAGATCCCAACCACGCTGCAACCAAAGAGTTCTTGAACATCATCTCGCAATAATACGCTCCACCATATTAATAAGGGAGTCCCATCATGGGGCTCCCTTATTGTTTTTGTCTATAAAACAATAGACAGCGAACAACAGCGAACAACAGCGACACCCGAAAGCCGCGGTGCATACCCAAGTTCCAGCACGGAAAGAACACCACAAAAACAAGGAGGGAATTTCCCAAATGGGAAATTCCCTCCTCAGATATCTGTCGGTTGCAAAAGATTACTTAGCAGCAGCTGCACTTGCCGGCGCTACCGAGAACATCTACAATTTTATGAATATAAAGTTTCTTCATGTTCTCGCGAGCCGGGCCCAGGTACTTGCGCGGGTCAAACTCGGCCGGTTTTGTAGCCAACACCTCACGCACGGCAGCAGTCATTGCCAAACGGCTGTCGGAGTCGATATTGATTTTGCAGACGGCCGAAGCAGCAGCTCTACGCAACTGATCTTCGGGAATACCGATGGCATCTTTCAATGCACCACCGTATTTGTTGATGGTATCGACCTCTTCCTGGGGTACCGACGAAGCACCGTGCAACACAATGGGGAAACCGGGCAACTCCTTCTCCACGGCTTCGAGTACATCGAAACGCAAGGGGGGAGGTACAAGACGACCGTTGGCATCGCGTGTACACTGTGCCGGCGTAAACTTGTTGGCTCCGTGCGAAGTACCGATAGAGATGGCCAGGCTGTCGCAACCCGTCTTGGTAACGAAATCGACAACCTCTTCGGGGCGGGTGTAGGTGTGATGCTCGGCCGATACTTCATCTTCGACACCGGCCAATACACCCAACTCACCTTCGACCGTTACATCAAACTGATGAGCATACTCTACCACCTTGCGGGTAAGAGCCACATTTTCGTCGTAGGGCAGGTGCGAACCATCAATCATCACCGACGAGAAGCCCATGTCGATGCACGACTTGCAGAGTTCAAACGAATCTCCGTGATCAAGATGCAATACAATTTCGGGCTTGGCACAACCTAATTCCTTGGCATAAGCCACAGCACCCTCAGCCATATAGCGCAGCAGTGTCTGATTGGCATATTGACGTGCCCCTTTGGATACTTGCAATATCACCGGCGATTTGGTCTCTACGGCTGCTTGTATGATAGCCTGCAACTGTTCCATGTTGTTGAAGTTAAAGGCAGGAATAGCATAACCTCCTTTAATGGCTTTGGCAAACATCTCCCGGGTGTTTACCAGTCCTAAATCTTTGTAATTTACCATATTCCAATTATTTTGTTTGAAAATTGAATATTCATTTATCTGTCTTGCAAATATAAAAAATAATCTTGGTATATAAATCTTGATGTTTTGAAAAAAGAATACCCCGAAAGAAAAAAAAGGTAAAAACCGGAATATTTCATTCACTTATTGCAGAAGTTCGTTTTTTATCCCTACTTTTGTGTGGGTTAATGTAGAAACACGTCAACCCGGAAGATTGTTTGACTTTTTTAGAAACACCTACTTATTTAAGCAGAAAACGAATGAGAAAATGGCGCATTGAAGACTCGGCCGAGTTGTACAATATCACCGGTTGGGGATTAAAGTATTTTTCCATCAACGAGAAAGGACACGTAACCGTTACTCCCAAAGAGGGCTCGGCAGCCGTCGATTTGAAAGAATTGATGGACGAGTTGCAAGTAAGAGACGTCCCCGCCCCCATCTTGGTGCGTTTTCCCGACATTCTCGACAATCGCATCGAGAAAATCTCCAACTGCTTCAAACAAGCAGCCAACGAATATGGCTACACGGCACAGAACTTCATCATCTACCCCATAAAGGTAAACCAGATGAGTCCTGTCGTGGAAGAAATCGTGAGCCACGGAAAGAAATTCAATATCGGTCTCGAAGCCGGTTCCAAACCAGAATTACACGCCGTACTGGCCATTAACATCGACGCCAATTCACTCATCATCTGCAACGGCTATAAAGATGAAAACTATATTGAACTGGCCCTTCTGGCACAGAAAATGGGGCGGCGCATCTTCCTCGTTGTCGAAAAGCTCAACGAGTTGCATCTCATTGCCAACATTGCCAAGCGTCTGAAAATACGTCCCAACATCGGTATCCGCATCAAACTGGCCAGCTCGGGCAGCGGCAAGTGGGAAGACTCGGGCGGCGACGTAAGCAAGTTCGGGCTCAATTCGAGTGAACTGCTCGAAGCGCTCGACATTCTCGAAAAAAACAAGATGAAAGACTGCCTCAAACTCATACACTTCCACATCGGCAGCCAGGTAACCAAAATACGCCTTATAAAAAACGCTCTGCGCGAAGCCTCACAATTCTACGTACAGCTCTACAAGATGGGCTACAACATCGAGTTTGTCGACATAGGCGGCGGCCTGGGCGTCGACTACGACGGTACCCGCTCGTCGACGAGCGAGAGCAGCATGAACTACTCCATACAGGAATATGTCAACGACTCGATATGGACGCTGGTCGACGTATGCTCCAAGAATGACCTGCCGCAGCCAAACATCATCACCGAATCGGGCCGCTCGCTCACCGCTCACCACTCGGTGCTCATATTTGAAGTGCTCGAAACGACCACCCTGCCCGAGTGGGACGACAACACCGAAGTTTCCGAAACCGACCACGAACTGGTGCGGGAGCTCTATAACTCGTGGGACAACCTCAACCAGCCCCGCCTCATCGAAACCTGGCACGACGCCCTGCAAATCAGAGAAGAGGCCCTCGACCTCTTCGGACTGGGACTGCTCGACCTGCGCACCCGTGCCCAAATCGAACGACTCTTCTGGTCGATAGCCCGCGACGTCTACGACATGGCCAACGAAATAAAGCACGCCCCCGAAGAGTTGAAGAAGATTGCCAAAATGTTGCCCGACAAGTATTTCTGTAACTTCTCTCTGTTCCAGTCGCTGCCCGACTCCTGGGCCATAGACCAGATATTCCCCATCATGCCCATCAGCCGGCTCGATGAGAAGCCCAACCGCTCGGCCACGCTGCAAGACATCACCTGCGACTCCGACGGAAAAATCGACAACTTCATCTCCACTCGCAACTTCAACTACCACTTGCCGGTGCACGCGCTCAACAACAAGGAGCCCTACTACATCGGCGTATTCCTCGTAGGAGCTTATCAGGAGATACTCGGCGACCTGCATAACCTCTTCGGCGATACCAACGCCGTGCATGTGAGCGTGTACAAAGACCACTATGAGATAGACCAGGTCATCGACGGCGAGACCGTGGCCGAAGTACTCGACTATGTACAGTACAACCCCAAGAAGATGGTGCGCAGCGTAGAGACATGGGTGACCAGCTCAATGAAAAACGGCGTCATCACTCCCGAAGAGGGTCGGGAATTCCTCTCGAACTACCGCTCGGGCCTCTACGGATACACTTACCTCGAAAAAGATTGACGGGCCATGTCCGATACCGAGACATACCGTTACTTCATATACCTCGCTTACGACGGCACCGAGTACCACGGGTGGCAACGGCAACCCAACGGCATATCGGTACAGGAGCGTCTCGAAAAAGCCGTCTCGCTGCTCTTCCGCAGCGAGACGGCCGTTACCGGGGCCGGCCGCACCGACGCCGGCGTACACGCCCGTCTGATGGTAGCTCATGTCGATGCGCCGTTTCTTCTCGACGACACGGCGCAATGGGTACACCGGCTCAACCGCATGCTGCCGCCCGACATCGTCGTCTACCGCATCTGCCGGGTAAAACCCGATGCCCACAGCCGCTTCGACGCACAGTCGAGAACCTACCGCTACTACATCTCCTGCGGGAAAAACCCCTTCGAGGACCGCTACCGCTGGACGATGGAGGGAAAGGCTCTCGACGTCGAACGCATGAATGAGGCCGCCGCCCACCTGCTGCAATACACCGACTTTACCAGTTTCAGCAAGTTGCACACCGACGTAAAGACCAACAACTGCCGAATCACCCATGCCGGATGGACACGCTCGGGCAACGACCTTGTATTTGAAATCACGGCCGACCGCTTTCTGCGCAACATGGTGCGAGCCATCGTGGGAACCCTCGTCGAGGTGGGCCGGGGCAAACTGTCGGTCGCCGGCTTCTGCTCCATCATCGAGGCACGAGACCGGTGCAAAGCCGGTACGTCGGCTCCCGGGAATGCCCTGTTCCTTACCGACATTACCTATCCCGAAGAACTGTTCTTACAATAAAAAAGATTTGTTATGTGGTTGATTTTTGCCTTCATCTCGGCAGCCCTGCTGGGTATGTACGAGGTATTTAAAAAACTGGCGCTCAACAACAACGCCGTACTTCCCATACTCTTTCTCAACACGGTCTTTTGCAGCCTCCTCTTCCTGCCGGCCGTACTCATCTCGCGCTTCAATCCCGACCTCATCGAGGGAACCCTGTTCTATGTTCCGCGAGCCGATTTTTCGACGCATCTCTACGTCATGCTCAAAGCCGTCATCGTACTCTCGTCGTGGACATTTGCCTATTTCGCCATGAAGCACCTGCCCATCACCATCGCCGGTACCATAAAGGCCTCACAACCGGTACTCACCCTGCTGGGTGCCCTGCTCATTTTCGGCGAACGGCTCAACCTGTACCAATGGATAGGTGTCATCGTGTCGATTATCTCCTTCTTCATGCTCTCCTCGGCCGGAAAAAAAGAGGGCATACGGTTCAGCCACGACAAGTGGATATACTACATCGTACTGGCCACCATCACGGGAGCACTCAGCGCGCTGTACGATAAATTCCTCATATCAAACGGTTTCGACCGTATGGTCGTACAGGTGTGGTACACCTATTATCAGATGGTCATCATGTTTATCATCCTGCTCATCTGGTACAGAAAACGGAAAGACACCACCCCGTTCCAGTGGCGGTGGAGCATCTTCTTCATATCGGTATTTCTGGTAGCCGCCGACTTCATATACTTCTATGCGCTGAGTTTCCCCGACTCGATGATTTCCATCGTGTCGATGGCTCGCCGCAGCGGCGTTGTGGTGAGCTTCCTTTTCGGAGCCCTTTTCTTTCACGAGAAAAACATACGCAGCAAAGCCGTCGACCTGTTGTTGGTGCTCATCGGTATGTATTTCCTCTATCTGGGGACCCGGTAAATTCATTGCTCAGACAGGGCGGTGTCGAAAGGCTCCGTTCTGTCTGAGACTTTCACCGAGTCGCGTCATTAGTCTCCCAGTCCAGGGAAATTGGAGAAAAAGGTTTGATAAAAACCTCTACTCAAAAATTGCATTTTCATTGACCACGCCCTTGACTTTCCAGAAGATTTACAGGATATAGAAATTGGTTAGGCACAGTCATAAAGTATAAAACTTTGTTTTCTCTTTGTCTCTGCGCTCACCTTTCGCTATATTTGTAAAAAATATCCGATATGTCGAGATTGATACTCTTTACCCTGCTTCTGCTGACGAGCATCACCACTTACGGTCGACGCCCCATCGACAGCTATTTCGTTACGGCTCCGAAACAACTGCTTCCACACCTCAGCGAGAATAGCCGTAAAGACCTCATCGACCTGCACGACGCCGGTCACGAGAGCCGTGTAAAGCACCCGCTGGGCGGAACGATAGAGATTACCTCGCTCGACGACCGGCAGATTACCGTGCAACTCTCCTCGGCATCAAGCCTGCAAATCGCCCTGCTGCCCGTAGCCGACACACTGGGCATCATCGCTGTTGTAGAAAATGTATCGCTTCCGGCCCACGACAGCCGACTGTCGTTTTACGACACACGGTGGCAACCGATTGCAACTGACCGACTGTTTGCAGCACCCACTCCCGAAACATTTATGGACAAGGGCTCCAAAAAAGAGCGTCGCCGGGCCGCCGACCTCGTCGACCTGCTACCCGTATCCTATACCATCAAAGGCGACACGCTATGGGCCGAAGAGTCGTTGAAAGAGTATCTCCCCGAAGAAATCCATAAACGCATTGCCCCACTGCTCCGAGAATCTCCAATCGCCTATCGCTGGAACGGTAAGCGATTTACCCTATAAATATTCCTGAATCAAAAGAAGCGAATCTCAAAAATTATTCCGATATTTGCACCCGTTTTGCAAATCGTAGCAACGAAATTGAAAAGAAAAAAACAGTAAATTCGTTCGCCGAAAAAAGAAAAAGCTATATATTTGCAAACCAAAAATTTAAAAACGCTAATCATCATAAAACAAAAAACAATGACTAAGGCAGACATCGTAAACGAGATTTCAAAAAATACAGGAATCGAGAAAGCTATCGTATTGGCCACCGTTGAGCAATTCATGGAATCGGTAAAAGGTTCGCTGGCCAAAGGCAACAATGTATACCTGAGAGGTTTCGGTAGTTTCATCGTGAAAAGAAGAGCCCAAAAGACCGCTCGCAATATATCGAAAAGCACGACCATCATCATACCCGAGCACAATATCCCGGCTTTCAAACCCGCCAAAACCTTCATGAGCGAAGTAAAATAAGGGATTTCGATAAGAGCAATCAAAATTTATTAACATATTAAACGCATATAACCATGCCCAGCGGAAAAAAAAGAAAAGGCCATAAAATGGCAACACACAAACGTAAAAAAAGACTGAGAAAAAACAGACATAAGAAGAAAAAGTAAACCTTTTCCACTTCTTATCTGTAATAAGACAAACAAAGGACAAACTCCTGACTCGTTCAAGAGTTTGTCTTTTGGCTTTTAAGAACAACTATTCTACACAGTCAAGTAACCTAAAACAACCCCGAAGTGTCAAGCGAATTAGTCGTAGACGTACAACCCAAAGAGGTATCTATCGCGCTGCTCAACGACAAGCGGTTGGTCGAGCTGCAAAAAGAGCCGTGCAACATCTCATTTGCACTGGGCGATATCTACTTGGGGAAAGTCAAGAAACTGATGCCGGGATTGAACGCTGCATTTGTCGACATAGGTTACGAAAAAGACGCATTTCTTCACTACCAGGACTTAGGTCCGTTCTTCACCACGAGCGCAAAATTTACCAAGCAGTCGCTCTCCGACCGCAAGCACATGCTCTCTCTGCCCAAATTCAAGTTGCAGAAAGAGCTCGACAAGGAGGGAGTCATCAGCGACCTGCTCAGCGTAGGCCAGGAGATTCTGGTGCAAATCACCAAAGAGCCCATATCGACCAAAGGACCGCGCCTCACGGCCGAACTCTCCTTTGCAGGACGGTTTCTGGTACTGATACCGTTTGCCGACAAGGTATCGGTATCGCAGAAAATAAAATCGAACGAAGAGAAAACCCGTTTACGCCAGCTCATTCACAGTATCAAGCCTCAGAACTTCGGCGTCATCGTACGCACCGTAGCCGAAGGCAAACGCGTAGCCGAGCTCGACAACGAAATGAAGACGCTGGTGAAACGCTGGGAAGACAGTCTCGCCAAACTGCAAAAAGCCAAGGCACCCTCGCTCATCTACGAAGAGACCGGACGTGCCGTAGGCCTGCTGCGGGATATTTTCAACCCCTCATTTGAGAATATCTACGTCAACGACTCAGAGACTTTCCAGCATATCCACGACTATGTAAATATCATCGCTCCCGAGTGCAAAGACATCGTCAAACTCTACACCGACGATATTCCCATCTTCGACCACTTTGCCATCACGAAGCAAATCAAATCATCGTTCGGTAAAACCATCTCGTTCCGCAACGGAGCCTACCTCATCATCGAACACACCGAGGCTCTCCACGTCATCGACGTCAACAGCGGCAACCGCTCCAAACCCAATGCCGACCAGGAAAACACCGCCTTCGAAGTGAACATGGCCGCCGCCGAAGAGATTGCCCGCCAATTGCGGCTGCGCGATATGGGCGGCATCATCGTCATCGACTACATCGACATGGACAATGCCGAGAACCGACAGAAGCTCTACGACCGCATGAAAGAGCTCATGGAGAGCGACCGAGCCCGACACAACATATTGCCGCTCAGCAAGTTCGGACTTATGCAGATTACCCGTCACCGGGTGCGTCCCGCCCTCGATATCATGACCGACGAAGACTGCCCCGTGTGCAACGGCAAAGGCAAGATACCCCCGTCGATACTCTTTACCGACCACCTCGAAGCCAAAATCGCCTTTCTGGTGAAAAAATTCAAAGTGAAGAAATTCTCCCTACACGTACACCCGTACATCGCAGCGTACATCACCCAAGGGTTCTTTTCCCTCTTATGGAGATGGAAAAACAAATATACCCGCGGAATAAAACTCATTCCCAATCAGTCTTTGGCCTTGCTCGAATACAAGATATACGATAACGAAGGCCAGGAAATAGACCTCAAAGAAGAGATTGAAATCAAATAGTCCAACCGCCATTCCTTCTCTCCTCATGCAGCAGCGGCTCGATCAGTCGATCGGGCCGCTGCTTTCATGTTTTACTCATACGGACCACGCAAGAGGGTCCCCAGCATCGTACCTGCCATCAGATACGCTGCAAGACCAGCTCGATAAGCCCCTCTACCGAACCTTTGTAACCGGTATTGGCCTCACCGGCAAGGCGGTTGGCAATGATGCAGCACACCGTCATGGCACGGTGGCCCATGAGGCGCGACAGCCCGGCCAGCGCCGAACTCTCCATCTCATAATTGGTTATCGTGCGCCCGTGGTAGCGGAAAGCCTCGATTTTGCGGTTGAGGTCGGGGTCGGCCGGAGCGAGGCGTAATTCGCGCCCCTGCGGAGCATAGAAACCATTGGCCGAGATGGTGATGCCCCGCACCATCTCCTCGCCGGCCACGCGGGCCACCAGTTCGGCATCGGCATCGACAACATAAGGAGCCGCCCACTGGCTATTCCACCCCACATAATCGCAGAACGCCCGTTCAAAATCGAGGTCGCTCACCGCATCGCGTCCGGCATAGAAATTGAGCACGCCATCAAAGCCGATAGACTTCTCGGCCACCACATAGGTACCGATGGGTACATGAGGTTGCAGACCACCCGAGGTACCTATGCGCACCAATGTGAGCCGACGTAGCGTGTCGCGCACCGTGCGGGTCGACAGGTCAATGTTGGCCAGCGCATCGAGTTCGTTGAGCACGATGTCGATATTGTCGGTACCTATACCGTGCGACACAACCGTGAGGCGCTTGCCCCGGTAGCTTCCGGTTATCGAATGGAACTCCCGGTTGCTGACCTCGCACTCGCGCTCGTCGAAAAACGACGCTACGGTATTGACACGACCGGGATCGCCGACGAGTATCACCTTGTCGGCCAACTGCTCGGGACGGAGATGCAGGTGAAACACCGACCCGTCGGCATGGAGAATAAGTTCGGAGGCAGGAATCTGTTTCATGGCGGCAAATATTTATTGCCTAAATATACGTTTTTCTTCATAAAACACATTCTTAAAAATGCCTTAAATATTCAGCGACACTCCTCCTTGAAAAAACACAGTATAGTGATTGCCCCGATAAAAGTATTGCTAAAAATTTTTACATATCATCTTTTTATTTTCATGTATAAACCATATATTTGCGCCAACAAACTATATTTATAATAAATAATGCAGAAAAAGAGAGTAGATGCTCCACAAATACTCTTTTTAAGAAAAAAGATTTTTACAATACACAAAAAAGAAAAAGGAAAGGGATACGAAGAAAAGATATAATATATTCGCTGTTCCTGACCAAATATATAGAACTATGAAAAATTTCGCTTTAAAAACTGTTCTTTTCGTGTGCCTGTTTGCCGGCATGACCGCCACGGCACAAAAACAAGCCAGACTATCTCATGGAGAAATACTCGAAGTGCGCATCATCGATGGATTTGACGGGAAAAAGGTTCCCAAAATTATCAACGCCGTTACCGACAACGACATCAAAGATCCTGCAACTCGACAGACTCTTATCCGCCGAGGTACTCCGGTAAGAATAGAGGCCAAGGTCGAAAAGCCGAAAGGTCTAGGTCGGGAAGGAAAAATCCGGCTGAACCTTCTTTCGGTACGGGCGGTCGACGGTCAAGACATCAGACTGTCGCGCTCGGTCGAATATGCAGGGAAGAAACGTCGTGGGCTGGCACTCGGTCTGGGTATCGGGCTGCCATTGGGAACTTTCTGTCTACCGTGTTTTGCCTGTCTCGCCATCAAGGGACTTCCGGCTGAAGTGCCCTCGGGCGAACTCATCACCTATGTTACCGTGCAGGGTGACTACACCATCACGATTCCTTAGACATTATCAATTTCTGGTTTTACAAAGTCCGGCCCCAGAGGTCGGACTTTTGCTTTATATCGCATGATGAAGCAATAAAACGAGCATTTCTCCGTATATTTATAGCATGACGAAAGCAGGGCCGGTCCTCAAGTCCGAAATCGTTTTTTTCACTTGTGCCGGCCCGCAGTTTTCGCTAAATTTACCACCTCAAAAATGGACCGAATGAAACACGGAATGGTATGGCTCGCCTCGCTGGTATGGCTCCTGCTCGTCTACGGGTGCGGAGCCAAACTGAGCACGGCCAACGCCCAATACGAACGGGGCGAATACTTTGCCGCAGCCACCACCTACCGCAAGGTCTACAACAAGACGCCGGCCAAGGAACGGGCCAAACGCGGACAAATAGCCTTCCGCATCGGCGAGTGCAACCGCCGCCTCAATGCAGCTCCACGCTCGGCGGCCGGCTACCAGAATGCCGTGCGCTACAACTACCCCGACAGCATGGCACTCTTCTACCTGGCCCGGGCCCAACAGATGCAGGGTAAATACAAAGATGCCCAGAAAAACTACGAAGCCTTTCTCGCCCTGAAACCCGACGACAGCCGTACCCGAAACGGACTGCGGGGTTGCCAGTCGGCTCCCGAATGGAAAGCCTCCCCCACCCGCTATGTGGTGAAACGGGCCGACCTCTTCAACTCCCGCCGCAGCGAGTGTGCCCCCATGTTTCTCGGCACCGACAACGACCTGCTCTACTTCTGCTCCACCAACGACAAAGCCTCGGGCGACAAGAAGAACGACATCACCGGATTGAAAAACAACGACATATTCTTTGCCCGGAAAGATGAAAAGGGGGCTTGGCAACGTCCCGAACCGGCCGAAGGCAGCCTTAACACCGAAAACGACGAGGGCATCATCTCCTTCTCGCCCGACGGCAACACGATGTACCTCACCCGGGCCCGTCACGAAGAGGGGGTGAACACCTCGGTCGAGATATGCACCTCATCGCGCAACGATGCCCAGTGGAGCGAAGCACAGCTGTTTGAGATAACGGGCGATACCCTATCGACCTTTGCCCATCCGGCCGTCTCACCCGACGGGAAATATCTCTATTTCGTCTCGGACATGCCCGGCGGCTATGGCGGCAAAGACATCTGGCGCATCGACCTGACCGAGCGCGGCACGGGAGTCGAGAACCTCGGCGTACAGATAAATACGCCGGGCGACGAAATGTTCCCCTACATCAAGTCGGACAGCACGCTCTATTTTGCTTCCGACGGACACCCGGGCATGGGCGGTCTCGACCTGTTCAAGGCCACGATGAACGAGTTCGGGGTGTGGAAAATCGAGAACCTCGGTTATCCTATCAACTCGGCCGGCGACGACTTCGGCATCACCTTTGAAACAGGGCGGGAAGCCGGATTTTTCAGTTCCAACCGCAACGACGCCCGCGGCTATGACCATCTGTACAGTTTTGAGTTGCCCGTCATCGAGGTGTGGATTACGGGAATGGTCATGGACCAGGACGAAGAGCCCATACCCAACGCCATCATTCGCATCGTGGGTAAAGACGGGTCGAACCAGAAGGCCTACTCCAAAGAAGACGGCTCCTACAAGTTCCGCCTCGACCTGGGCATCGACTATGTGATGATGGCCGGCTGCAACGGGTATCTCAACTCCCGGGGCGAATTTACCAGCGATGCCGAGGAGCGCAACGAGACCTATGGCCTCGACTTCATACTGGCGGCCATCAATAAGCCGGTCATCGTGGAGAATGTCTTCTACGAGTTTGACCGTGCCGACGTTACCCCCGAATCGGCAGCCGCCCTTAACGAAATCATACAGATGCTCGAAGACAACCCCAACGTATCCATCGAACTGGGTGCGCACACCGACATGATAGGTAACGAGAATTACAACCTCCGCCTCTCGGAACGGCGAGCCAAGGCGGTTGTCGACTACCTCATACAACACGGCGTGGCGGCCGACCGCCTCACCCCGAAAGGTTACGGAAAGAGCCAGCCCCGCACCATCACCCGCAAACAGGCCCGCGAATATCCCATGTTCAAGGAGGGTGACGTGCTTACCGACGAATACATTCGTGCCCTGCCCCCCGAGCAGCAGGAGATTGCCAACGCCCTGAACCGTCGCACCGAATTCCGCGTGCTCGACATCAACTACCGTCTCATGTAATCCCAACCACACATTATGCTCTCCATACTCATTCCCACCTACCGGCTCGACTGTTCGGCCTTTGTACGCGAACTCGCCACACAGGCCGATGCCTTGGGTATCGACTACGAAATCATTGTCAGCGACGACGGCTCTCCCGACGAAGAGAGTAAAGCCGGGAACCGCGTTATCAACAGCTGGCCTCACTGCCGGTTTGTAGAGCTCGACCGCAACGGAGGGCGAGCCCACAACTGCAACTATCTTGCTTCACTGGCACAACACGACTATCTGCTGTTTTTCGACAGCGACCTCATGCCCTGTGACAAACAATTTATTGCACGATATGTGCAGGCGGCCCGCCCCGACACGGTCATCGGCGGGACTATCCGCTTCCGCGTTCCCGGTTGTTCCGAGAGCGAAGCCATGAGCAACCTGCGCTATGTCTACGCCAGGAGCCGAGAAGAACACACAGCCAAGGAGTGTAACCGCAACCCCTACGCTCATTTTCCAGGATTCAGCTGCCTCATACCCCGCGACATATTCAATCGCGTCAAATATTGTGAGGAAATCACCTCCTATGGTTACGAAGACACCCTCTTCGGCAAAGAACTTCAAGCCCGGGGCATCGCCCTGCGCTACATCGACAACCCGGTATTCCACGACATCACCGACAGCAGTGAGACATTTCTGAAAAAGACCGAGACAGGACTGACTAATGCCCGCCGCTACCAGCATCTCATGGGACGTCATGTGCGCATTCTCGACATACAGCAACGGCTCAAACGGGCCGGCCTGCAACCGGCCGTGAGGCTGTTTTTCGCGCTGTTCGGCGGAGCGTTGCGACGCAACCTGCTGGGGAGGCACCCTCGACTCCGGTTTTTTGACCTCTACAAGCTGGGCTATCTTGCCCGTCTCGACCATCGACTTTCCTCGGGTAAAGCGATATAAACACAGCGAGCGGCGCATCACATATATGATGCGCCGCTCGCGTATAGTCGGGTAAAGGGCAGAGCCCATCAGAAATCAATGGCCATGATATAGTCGTTCATGAAATAACCGTTACCGATGTCGAAATCGCCACTCGATGCAATGCGCATACCCATATGCTGATAAAAAGCCAGCGCCGGATTCTGACGGTTGACATTGAGCTCGATCCGTCCGTGCCGGTCGGGGAAGAGACACCGAGCCTCTTCAAAGGCCCGTTCTATCAACGCCCGACCCACATGCCGGCCCTGCTGCTCGGGACAGACATAGATTTTTTGCAGATGCACCAGTCTTTCGCCCTGTGGCTCGATGGAGACATAGCCCAGCGGGCTCTCCGTCGCACGGTCTCGGGCAATGAAAAAACGATGACCTTCGCGCATCTGGTTTTGCAGGCTCGTCTCGGAATACATCCAGTCGTACATATACTCGAGCTGCTCGGGCGAGAGTATCGTGCGGTAGGTGGGATAGAACGTGGCACGTGCCATGTCTCGCAGCAGAGGAATATCGGCTTCCGTAGCCGGAGTGATGTATATTTCGCTGTTCATGACGTAGACTAATTTTTCAACCGGTCGGCCAGCACATCGAGCGACAACTGCTCCTGCTCTCCGGTAGCCATGTTTTTGACGGTTATCTCGCCCGAGAGAATTTCGTTCTCACCGACAAGAGCCACATACGGAATCTTCTTGGCATCGGCATAGCCCATCTGTTTTTTCAGTTTCCCGGTCTCGGGATAGAGCTCGGCACGCACCCCCTGGGCACGCAGTCGGGCAATGTATTCGAGGCAGGCGTCGGCCTCCTTCTCGCCAAAGTTGACAAAAAGTATCTGTGTTGTCGTGAGCGAATCGGAGGGATAGAGGTCGAGCTGGTTGAGCACGTCGTAGATGCGGTCGGCACCGAAGGAGATACCCACACCCGAGAGTCCGGGCATTCCAAAGACTCCCGTAAGATTGTCGTAGCGTCCGCCACCGGTAATGCTGCCGATGACCACGTCGAGCGCCTTCACCTCGACGATGGCGCCGGTATAGTAGTTGAGACCGCGTGCCAAGGTGAGATCTATTTCAAGAGCGGCACGCAGGGGCGACTTCTCGATGCGGTCGAGAATATACTCCAACTCTTCAATGCCTTTCATGCCGACTTCCGAAGTGGCCAGTTGTGAACGCAGGGTGGCCAGCTTGGAGCGGTTGTCGCCTTGCAGCAGAATGATGGGTTGCAACCGGGCCATGGCCTCTTCGTCGAGACCCTTCTCGCGCAGCTCGGCGTTCACATTGTCAAGGCCTATCTTGTCGAGCTTGTCGATGGCCACGGTAATGTCGACGATTTTTTCGGGGGCCCCGATGATTTCGGCAATACCGCTGAGAACCTTGCGGTTGTTGAGTTTCACGGCCACCCGTATACCGAAGCAGGCAAAGACCTCATCGATAAGACGCAGCAGTTCTACCTCATTGAGGAGCGAATCGGAGCCCACCACGTCGGCATCACACTGGAAAAACTCGCGGTAACGGCCCTTCTGCGGACGGTCGGCCCGCCACACGGGCTGTATCTGATAGCGTTTGAAGGGAAACGAGAGTTCGCCGCGGTGCATGACCACGAAACGGGCAAAGGGCACTGTCAGGTCATAGCGCAGCCCTTTCTCGCAAAGTTTCGACGCCAGGCGGGTTGTCTGACGGCCGGTCAGCTCTTCATCGGAGAGGTCGGCGAGAAAGTCGCCCGAGTTCAGCACCTTGAAGAGCAGTTTGTCACCCTCTTCGCCGTATTTTCCCATGAGGGTCGAGAGGTTCTCCATGGCCGGCGTCTCTATCTGCTGGAAACCGAAAAGGTGGAATACCTCGCGTATCGTATTGAAAATATAGTTGCGTTTCGCCATCTCTTCGGGCGAAAAGTCCCGGGTTCCTTTGGGTATGGAAGGTTTTGTTGCCATTATTTTTGCGATATGTAAGATTAATACTTTTATCAAATATCAATCTTGTTTAAAAGAAAATGAATCAAAAATATCTCCAGCTGTGAGTCCAATAGATAAATAACGATTTGAATTATTATGGTTCGGTAATACAACAACTGTCATAATATTTTTTTCAATACTGACAGAAAACCATTCTCCTTTTACAGTTCCATCATTTTCTGGGTTAATTGGAAACTCTTTACCATTTTCATATAAAGCATCAATCCAAAAAGAAGCATAATTTTTACATTTTAAGATATAAGTATCCCCAGATTTTGATACTTCTACTATATGCTTCTTATTCGTGATAGCTATATTAGTTTCCCATTTCATAGGCTCCCAATCACCATCTTTACTATCACAAGCTACAAATGTAGTAGTAAAGATTAATAATAAAAATAGTAATAAAATACTTTTCATCGCGATATGATTGAATATTCAAGATTATATTTATAATAACCAGATGTACCACTACGAGTAATCTCATAGTCTTTTATTTCTGCTCCTTTGTTTGTATCAAAAACTTTACTTAGGTAATAGCCATTACGGCCTGTACCCCAGCCCCAATTACAATGAATCAGATTCTGTTGTTTACCATTTTTTGTTGCTAAGATATAGCCGTCATAAACCCAAGCATGTCCTCCTGTATATTTTATTGTGATTCCCAAAAATTTTTTTCTACCTGAATTACCTCTAGCATAGACCGGGTTTCCGTTTTTTATAGCAGATATAATTTGGCTTTCATTATACTCCTTTAACTTAGTTGCTTTTAAACCACTCCATTTATTGAACCAGTCAATAGGCTTGTTTTCTTTAACGCCTGTACTTCCATCAGAATTATAGTCTGCACCAAATGAATTACCAAGATATCTACATAAATGAGCAACTTGATCTAACGACTGTGGGGTTCTTTCTGGAGATAAAACACCATTGTATTTCTCGCAATCAGAAAGTATTTGAGTCCAGTATAAATCAGAACTACCACCAAAGCCATTATGTGACCAGCTAACACGAGTTGGTGTTTTGAAATGAGATAAAATTTGAGCTGTTGCTGTTACTGTACAACCTGTTGTTTTATTAGGGCAGTATTTACCATAAGAATTAGGATTGCTTTTTCCACCTTGTGACCATTGGGTTTTTAATATTGGAGAATACTGTGTTAATATAGTCCACCCTTTAGATGTTGCTCTTGTTTGAAGATTATCTTTAAAATTTTTAATATCTTCCAGTTCGGTACTGATGGCATGGTCTAAAAAAGTAAGAAACATATCATTTTCTTCTTTTTCAAGTTGTTCAAAACTGAAATTACCTTCTTCTATTATTGCAAAGATAGGTTCTGTACGTTTATCTGCTGCAACTAATACGAATCCATTATTATTAGAAAAATTAACAACATAAATTAGTGTATCTATACCAATAGGAATATTACTGCCTTCTGTTCTTGTTCTGATGAAATCACTTCGGAGAACATTTATATTAGCAATCTCTTTACTTTGTTCTTTAGCAGAATTTCTTGATATTTGAAATGTTTCCATACCATTATAAGATGAATGCACAAAGATACGATATTCCGACGTTTTTACGGCCTTGTCGTTCCGAAAGTTTTCCACATACGGGAACAGCTTCCGGGCATCGGGTCTCCGCCGTGCGGCCACTCGGTGGCGCCACGAGTGCATCATGGCGCTCCCGGGGGGAAGACGTAGCGTGTGCCGGCTGTCAGCGTATCGTCACCTGCGTGGCACCGAAGCCATACTCCCTGAACGAGGCGTCCTGGTACTCGTAATTTTTGTATTTGCGCTGCAACTCTTCGAGAATGGCACGGCGCAGCACTCCGTCGCCCTTTCCATGAATGAAGATGATTTTGCGTCCTTTCTCGCCCTTGTAGCGGTCGAGTGTATCGCGGAAGGTCTGCAACTGCAATTGCAACATGTCGGCATTGCTCATTCCGGCCGTCGTGTCGACCAGTTCGTGTATGTGCAAGTCGACCTCCACCGGGCCTTCCTTGGGCGCTTTCTGACGAGGAATCTTACGAGGTTGCTGCGGCGTGTTCTTCTCCTGCATGGCCTTTTCGAGCGCCTTGGCGTCGAGGGGGATTTCGACCGCGGGCAGGTCACCTTCGACAAGGGGCAATACCCAAGCCTTTTCTTCGAAGAAGTCGTTGGCACCGAAGGTGTGCAGTTTGTAAAACTTCACCGGGTCGATGCGCAGGAGTGCCGACACCGGCTCCTTGCAGGCATAGCCCTTGCCGCGCTTGTAGGCGAGTGCCTGCACCGACACGCGCCCGAAACGGTTGACCGACTCCTGGCCGAACCGTTCGATACACACCTGCACGTTAGGCTCTATCGTGCCGCGTGCAGCGAGGTTCCACTCGCCCGTCTCGCCCGAGACGGCGTAAGTATAGTCGAGGTAATAGTTGCTGTCGTTGATGAGATAGGTCTCAAACGTCGTCGAGCCCAAATGATTGACGGCATCGGGCACAAAAGCCAAGTAAAGGCTGAGACGCTCACCCGTGCGGGTCTCGACGAGCGGCCATTCGGGCGCCTCTTCGTCATCGGGACGGACAGCGGCGACCGGCTGCTTCACC
>OBAQ01000110.1_pt1 | contig 97875 bp, 75 predicted proteins | sample 1517821 | NCBI WGS metagenome assembly OBAQ01 (sample SAMN04571705, study PRJEB22368) | human gut metagenome | biome: human gut; material: stool | host: Homo sapiens | place: Luxembourg | collected 2012-09-27
GCTAAAATTAAGGCGTTTAGAGCTGCTTTAAGAGGAGTAACGGATATAAAATTCTTTCTTTTCAGACTTACAAAGCTGTATGCTTAATCCCCCAGGTTTATCGGGTGAGCCATGCGTATCTCGGAACTTCTTAACGAGCGTGTCCGCTTAGGCTACGAGGTCATCACGATCGAGCAGGTAGAGGAAGTGATCAAACGGATGGGTAAGCCGGAAGAGATTTTCGAGGAGGAAGAGAAAAGCACCGACCACGAGGATAATTACCGGGCACAACAACAGGAGACTCATACCCAGACGACCAAGAAACGCTTGATGCGTGACCCGGATAACCGTATTCTGGGAGGTGTCGCCGGAGGTTTCGCCGCCTACATGGATTGGGACCCGACTGCCGTACGTATCGTGCTTTTCCTTCTGATGTTCTTCTATGGAATCACGGTTCCGCTTTACTTTTTGTTGTGGATCATCGTACCGATGGCACGTACGGCGACCGAGAAACTCGAGATGCGCGGACAAAGCGTGACGGTGGAGAATATCGGAAAGACCGTGACAGATGGATTCGAGAAAGTCAGCAATAACGTGAACGACTTTATCAGCTCGGATAAGCCGAGGAACTTCTTCCAAAAGCTGGCGGATGTTTTCGTTCTGGTCATCGGGTTCATCCTGAAGTTTTTCATCATATTGGCCGGAATCTTCCTGTTGCCACCGCTAGTACTAGTCGTATTCATTCTGGTAGTCGTAACATTCGCGTTGCTCATGGGTGGGGCCGGATTCATCTATAACCTCTCTCCGTTCGGAGCGGACTTGATAAACGGAGCACCGCTGTCAATGGCAATCATGGGATGCATAGGGACGATCTTATTCATCGGCATCCCCATATTCTCCCTGATATACGCGATTTGCTGCCAATTGTTCAAGGTACGTCCCTTACCGACGCAAGCAAGATGGATATTATTAGCCTTATGGCTTATCTCCCTTGTATTATGTGGCGTATATATCCATCAATCCGGTATGCTATATGACTGGCATGATTACTGGAACGGTGTACACGGTTGGAACAGGCATGCCGTTTGGCTCCCCTAACCCTATTCGAAGATGTAAGATGAAGATATAGATTTAGTAGTTTATAATGTTTATTGTGTGTTTAAAAAAAGAAGGCCGCTCTGTCACAGAGGGGCCTTTCTTCTAAGGTTAACAAATTTATGAGTAAAAACCACTAATGAATCATATTAATGATTTGCTGTCCCCTTTGCATGATATTGTCACGCATAAAACAGCGGGTACAAATATAACCAATTTTTTATAATTAAAAAATTATATTCAATTATTTGAATTCTTTTCTAATCTTAGCGGCGATCTCGGCCAATTCTTCTTGACTTACAGCCAATTTCTTCCCGCCGAAATACATATCGGACTCCTTCGTGATAGGAATCAAATGGATATGCGCATGGGGCACTTCCAAGCCCATGACAGCCAATCCTACACGCTTACACTCGATAGCGGTCTCTTGGGCACGAGCTACCCGTTTAGCGAAAGCTACCATCCGTCCCAGCATCGGATCATCGATATCAAAGATATAATCGACCTCCTTCTTGGGAATTACCAAGGTATGCCCCAAGGCTACCGGATTGATATCGAGGAAAGCAACAAACTCATCGTCTTCCGCAACCTTGTGGCTAGGGATCTCACCCGCCACGATTCTACTGAAAATAGTTGCCATACGTCTTTCTGTTTTTAAATTGAAATATCCATAATCTCAAACGTCATCAAGCCGGAAGGTACACGGATCTCAACGACATCCCCTACCTTCTTTCCCATCAAACCTTGGGCGATCGGCGTGCTTACGGAGATCTTTCCTTCTTTTAGGTTAGCCTCCGAATCCGATACCAACGTGTAGGTCATGACAGCGTTATTCTTCGTATTCTTAATTTTCACCTTGTTCAAAATCTGAACCTCATCTGTTTTCACACGACTCTCATCGATCAGACGGGCGTTTGAGATCAAACCTTTCAACTGCGCAAGCTTAGCCTCCATGATACCTTGAGCCTCTTTGGCGGCATCGTACTCAGCGTTCTCGGATAAATCACCCTTATCCCTCGCCTCAGCGATCTGGGCTGATATTTCAGGGCGCTTCACGGTCTCCAAATAGTTGATTTCAGCTAAAATCTTATCGTAGCCGTCCTTTGTCATATAACTAACAGCCATATTAAATCCTCCTTATTCTTTATATTAATATTGATTGATTATCGCATAATAAAAAAGAATCCCGACCAAGTCATATGGCCGGAACTCCCCTTTTTTATCATTTCAAGACTCCGCAAAGTTAGGTTATCTTTCTAAGATGAACAAGTTTACGAAAGTGCTTTATAACATATAAATCTGATGATTAAATCATGAACAATTTACAATACGGACTTGATGTCAGCCTCAAGTTTCTTCACGTCGTCCACCCGTTTAACCAAGTTTCCCTTGCGATCCAAGATAAAGATCGCCGGAAGCTGTTTCACGTTATACAACGCCGCGGTCTGAGAGTAAACAGACTGTGGATCACGTACGCAAGTCCAAGGTAAATTAGAAGCGGCGTTCTTCCAGAAGTGGACATCATTATCCAAAGAGATCTGGTAAATCTCCAAGCCCTTATCGTGGTACCTCGTATATAAATCGCCAAATTCCATATTCAAGGCAGGAGACCATTCGGACATATAGGCCGTGAAGTTGATCAACACCACCTTACCTGTAGCGACAGAAGACAATTTCGTATTTTCCCCATGTACATCCGGCAACTCGATATCCAAGAAACTAACCTCTTTCTTCTCCACCTTATCCAAGTCCATCGGGCGCTGGCTACGAATCACCTTTATCGATTGAAGAGCCAAGTTATACAGATGCTTAGCACGAGGGCTTTCCGGATAATAGTGATCGAAGCTGGTGGCTACGGCACCATAAGCCTTCGAGTCGTTCTTGTCATACAAATCGAAGAACAGCAAGCCGTCGATTTGCTGGAACAAGGCAAAGTAAGCGGCAGCGGACATCGGGGCGGAATAAATATACTTACGAGCCACGTCCTTATAAGCCTCGGCGGCCTCGAGCACCTGGCGGGAATATACGGAATCCGCCAACAGACCGGACTCAGACTCTTTCCGTAAACGATGGATCGCTTGGTTCGCATCTAATTGAGCCAAGGTAATATTCTTGATCGCCTTGCAATTCTCTGAGCCCTCCACGCTATAAGAAGTAGCGAAAGTCCCGGCATCAGCCACGAACGAGATCGTCTCCGTAGAATCTACCGAGAAGTTGATCAATTGGTTATTCAGACGCAAGCGATAAAAATCCGGGAATGCTGGACGAGGCTTCGTAAAGCTGAATTTACCGGCCGCCGTCAGTTTTACGGAGTCCATCAACTCTACCGTCGACACATCTACATTCTCCAGATACATCATCTGGCCATCAGCGCCGGACACTACACCTTCCACCGTAAAATCAGAATTCTTCTTACAAGCCGTGAACAAAAGCAACATAACACACAGCACAGCTAGTAAATTCGTAGATATTTGTTTCATTATTCCAGTTTGTCTATATTACTAATCTGGTGCAAATATACATTATTTTACAATTGTGGCACTATTATTCCGTATTTCTTCAAGGCTTTTTTCAAAAAAAGTATTTCAAGACTGTTATTTCTTTTCATTTTCATGCAATTACAGGTAAACTTTCATTACATTTGCACCAATTTTTGACAGATAGAAAAATAAGAAAAAAGATTATGCTTAATCCAATTAACAAGACGATCGAGTTAGGTGATGGAAGAACCATTACCATCGAAACCGGGAAATTGGCCAAACAGGCGGACGGAGCGGTTACCGTTCGTATGAACAACACCGTGTTGCTCGCCACTGTTTGTGCCGCTAAAGATGCGAACCCGGGTGTTGACTTCATGCCGTTGCAAGTAGAATACAAAGAGAAATACTCCGCTTTTGGACGTTTCCCCGGAGGTTTTACAAAAAGAGAAGGAAAAGCTTCTGATTATGAAATCCTCACATCTCGTTTAGTAGACCGTGCGTTGCGTCCTCTTTTCCCGGACAACTACCACGCTGAGGTATATGTAAATATTATATTGTTCTCCGCGGATGGCGAAGATTTGCCGGACGCATTAGCAGGTTTGGCCGCTTCCGCCGCTTTGGCAGTTTCTGATATTCCTTTTAACGGACCGATCTCTGAGGTTCGCGTAGCTCGTACGGATGGAAAATACATCGTCAACCCAACTTCCGCGGAATTGGAGAAAGCTGATATCGACATCATGGTTGCCGCTACCATAGACAACATCATGATGGTTGAGGGTGAGATGAACGAGGTTCAGGAATCTGAGATGCTTGAGGCTATCAAGGTCGCTCACGAGGCTATCAAGGTACAATGCAAGGCTCAATTGGAATTATCCGAGGCTTGCGGCAAATTGGTAAAACGCGAATATTGCCACGAGGTAAACGATGACGAGTTGCGCAAGGACGTACACGACAAATGTTACGCCAAGGCTTACGCCGTAGCCACATCCGGTAGCGGCAAGCACGAACGCAGCGAGGCATTCGAGAAAATCGTAGAGGAATACAAGGCTCAATTCTCCGAGGAGGAGTTGACGGACGAGAAACTGGAAATGATCGGTCGCTACTATCACGATGTAGAGAAAGAGGCTATGCGCCGTGCCATCCTTGATGAGGGCAAGCGTTTGGACGGTCGTAAGACTACCGAGATCCGTCCGATCTGGATCGAGACAGATTGCCTGCCGGGTCCTCACGGTTCCGCTATCTTTACACGTGGAGAGACTCAGTCTTTATCTACGGTAACTTTAGGTACGAAGTCTGATGAGAAAATGATAGACGACGTATTGAACCATGGATACGAGCGTTTCCTTTTACATTATAACTTCCCCCCGTTCTCCACAGGCGAGGCCAAAGCAACACGTGGTGTAGGCCGTCGTGAGATCGGACACGGTAACTTGGCTCACCGTGCGCTGAAACGTATGATCCCGGACAACTATCCGTATGTAGTACGTGTAATCTCCGATATCTTGGAGTCTAACGGTTCTTCTTCTATGGCTACGGTTTGCGCCGGTACCTTGGCGTTGAGAGACGCAGGTGTTCCGATGAAGAAACCGGTATCCGGTATCGCTATGGGATTGATCTCCGAGAACAAGGGTACGAACTACGCCATCTTGTCTGATATCTTAGGCGACGAGGATCACTTGGGTGATATGGACTTCAAGGTAACGGGTACGAAAGACGGTATCACGGCTACCCAGATGGATATCAAGGTAGACGGTTTGTCTTACGAGATCCTTGAGAATGCTTTGGCTCAAGCGAAAGAGGGTCGTATGCATATCTTGGGCAAGATATTGGAGGCTCAACCGGAAGCTCGCGAGGATTTGAAACCTCATGCACCTCGTATCGAGACGATGATTATCGGTAAAGAATTCATCGGTGCGGTAATCGGCCCGGGCGGTAAGATCATCCAAGGTATCCAAGAGAAGACGGGAGCTACGGTATCTATCGATGAGGTAGACGGCGTAGGAAAGATCGAGATCTCCGGCACGAATAAGGCTACGATCGACGCGGCTGTCAAGGCGATCAAAGGTATCGTGGCTGTTCCTGAGATCGGAGAGGTTTATGAAGGAAAGATTTCCTCTATCATGCCTTATGGTGCGTTCGTTGAGTTCATGCCGGGCAAGGATGGTTTGCTTCACATTTCCGAGATCGACTGGAAACGTCTGGAGACCGTTGAGCAAGCCGGCTTGAAGGAAGGCGATACGGTTTCTGTCAAGTTGGTTGATATCGATCCGAAGACAGGCAAGTTCAAACTTTCCCGCAAGGTATTGCTTCCGAAACCGGAAGGTTACGAGGAACGTCCACCAAGACCAGAAAGAGGTGAGCGTGGACCTCGTCCAGACCGTGGAGACCGTGGTCCTCGTCAAGATCGTGGTGATCGCGGACCTCGCAGGGAGTACAGAGACTAAGATAAGGTCTTATACATTATATATAATCCCGGGTAGATTAAACGCTATCCGGGATTTTTTTATCAAATCATCTACCACACCTACAACTATAGCTATAAGCAATTGGTCATAAGTTATTTATCGAGTGGTGGTAGATAAATAGCATCTACCACTATTGGCTCGTATCTACCACCATTTACTACTTTTCAATCACAAAACACCATCGTCCCCTACTCGCCAACCGCATTATTAGTCCTATCTTTTTCAAGAAGCGGCAGAAGACGGAGACATTGCTTAGCCGGCAAGCTATCTATTTGATCATGCTTCATATATCATCTAAAAAACTGATTAATTGATATTTATAGTTTTTCTTAGTATAAAACAAAAGTTTTCCGCTATGGAAACATTTGTTTCCTCATGAGGAAACCTTAGTTTTGTGCTTACGAAACTTTAGTTTTCCCTAGGAGAAACTGTTTGCTCTTGTATGTTAATCTATTATCATGTATCTCTAATCTGAACGCACAAGTATTTAAATTAGAAAACGGCTTAGCTTTTTCGAAATTACAAACAAAAGGAGTCAAAGGTGCAAATATAGATTTATACCCCCATAAGTTAACGACTTATCAAATATCATTAGATATCGAGTATTTACAAACAAAACATTTCTATTTATCAAGTTCCATTGGTTACCTTGAAAAAGGAGGCAAATATACAGACATTGTAAATCAATCCATGAGTGAGAGACATATCAATCAGTATATAACAATACAAAACAAAGAAATTCTCAACATCCTCATCACTAATTTTTATGTTATTACTAAAATTACCGGATAGCAAACCTAGTACAGACTAAACAAACGACCATAAACCTTATATCCAGGCCATGATCATCGTTTAGCCTGCACAAACAGTAACGTTTAATAAATATAAGCGTAATTCCAAACCAAAGCATTCAAACTGGGATCCCATCGATTCCACTGACGCCCCAGCATATCATATTTAACTTGATATGCAGCCGTTTTCATATAGAATCTATTACCTGTTTGACCATCTACCGCACAACCTCGCAGTCCCCCACCAATTGAGTTCGGATCAAATCCACATTTTGGAGACTCTTTAGTTACTCCCAGGGTTCCGTCCGGAAGGGTCACCATTTTTCTAACAATATAGATATCACAAAAGTAATAACCAGTAGGAATATTTGTAGGTGATTTGTTGATAAGAACTTTTTTATTTTCTTCCACTAAGAATGTGTTATCATATCCTGTCACACTAAAAGTCTCACTCGTAGCCTTAGTCTCAATTAATGGGGATTGTTCTGATTCCATAAATTCACCCATAAGTTCAATAAACTGATTCCACGTAATTGCACCATTAGCTTCCGCACATTTCCTCAAATCTTCTTCACTCATGTTATCATAGTCAAGACCATCTCCTACGATAACCTCTTCTTGGTTAGAACAAGAAGACACAAAAAACAAAAACAAACATGATAAAATTAGAATCTTTTTCATACAAAAAACTATTTATAAATTAAACATTGAATAATCAAAGAAATTAAATATTACAAATCATCCTCACATTCAATTTTAGAAAAGAATAAAAAACTCTTCATAGATGTTGTCTCCTTCTACTCTTATTAAATAAGGTTTAAATAAAAGACCTTGCATGGAAATACAATAGCTCTGAGAAGTAGAAAGAGGTACAGACTCTTCATATACGAGCATCCCACTATCATCAACAATTTGTATAAACACATTGTCTAATGGCTTCATAAAATAGAACATGATTCCATCATTTACAATCTTCACTTCTACCGGATTAGGAGAAATAGAGCGCTCCTCTTCCTCATCACGCTCATTCTTATGCTCTCTTCCAGCCACCGTATGTGTCCATAAGCATACACAACTCAATAAAGTCAAAAATAAAAATCTTTTCATCCCATTCATTTTTTGACTGCAAAAGTATCCGATAAGGTTGGATTCGGGGCTAAAACACTGTTCGCTTTTTGTTCGCTTTTTGTTCGCAGAGTTGTATAAGGCTAAAGACCAGCGATTAATTCATCCAGTTCATTCGGGGTTCCATCCTCTCCCTTTATTTTTTTATAAAGCCGTTTACGGGATGAGGATACGGAGGGTTTGGAGCGACCCAAGATTTTTGCCATATCAGTTACCTTGACTGATATCTTTATCAAGTAACAAATCCGGAGTTCTATCAATGACATTCCCGAATATAACTGATATAGACGATTCGTAAAATTATTGTATGTCTTATCTAACTCCTTCCGTAAAGCATTCCAATCTTCTTCCCTGATTATCTGATCTGCCTCATTCGTGGAATGGAATTTCATATAGATATCCGAATGCCTTAAATCCGACTCTAACAAATCACGCTCGGTACGCCGCAACTGTATTTGTTCATTGGTCACTTGCAAAAGTTCTTTTCGCACATGAAGCAATGAATTTGTATCTTCATGGTCTTTAGATAGTAAGGTTCCCAATTCATTCAATTTCACGTTATTCGCTTCTACATATTGAAAACTTCTCTCATATTGTTCTTGCTTTTCCCGCTGAAGCGCCTCAAACTGCCTAGCCAACCGCTCTTTCTGCCGTTTCAGTCTATATATAAACAATAAGGTTATCGAAAGCCCCAATCCGAACAAGGATAATATCCGGTAAATACGAATCTGCATCCGGTCATTCTCGCCCTTTAGCCGTAAATTCTCAGTTTCCCGCTTTTGATAATTATATAAAGAGGTCATTTTACGGATTTCCTCCGAATCGGTTATCTTGCGGATGGAATCTTGCACTTGCTGGCCAAGACGGACATAGCGAATAGCCTCCCGATAATTCAACCGACGCTCATACAAAAACGACAAGTACTCATAAATAGCGTCTCTAACATATAAATCAGGACTATCCAAGCATCTCCTTAAATAGTAGTCGGCAGAGTCCAATCTTCCCACCTCTAAATAAATATGTCCCAATGTAGAATAAGTGGGGTACATATTCCGGCCTACGGAATCTTTTAATGATTCAAACAAACATTCCAATGCCTTATCATACATTCCCAATTCCCGGTAAAGATCACCCTGCTCAGTCAATATACCGGAATATCGATGTCTATTTCCTGTTTCATTCGCTATAATTGCCGCTTTTTGAAAATAGAGAAGCGCACTGTCATTCTTATCGACCATATCATATACCCGGGCAATATCTCTCAGCACAAGAGACAAACTAGTACTATCTCCTTTCAGTAATTTATACTCAGCCGCTTTCTCATACATACGGATCGCCTCTTCATATACATTCTGATAATCATAAAGCATCCCCATCTGCGAATAGACATTGGACAATAATCGGTACTTTCTCGTATCTCCCGCCACATCCAATGCCTTTTGGAAATACTTCAACGCTTCCGGAGCATCGTTCAGATCCCGGTAGACACGTCCCATATAGTAATAAGACTCCAGTAATTTATCCCGATCGCCATATACCTCATAAAAAGCGGTGATTCGCTTGATCAGGGAATCGGAAGTATGCCGGACATACATCTTATCATTGACCTTCAAGTCGAGCAAGTCATAATACATACGCTGTTCCTCATCAAAGGACGAAAGGCTATCCCGCAATCGATCCAACAAAGGGCGGGCTTCCTCCGGATTTGTATCCGCAAGGGATTCGATCTGCAACAGGGTAGCGGGATAAGGCTTCCCCCGATGATCGCAAGCATAAAAAGCCGAGATCAAGACCGACATCAAGAGGATGTATATACGAGGCATTGGAAATCTGTTTTATCACTTAAACGCAACAAAGGTAAAAAATTAAAGTGTAATAGTTTCATTGATATTTATACAAACTTTTGAAAACCAATACGCAAAGTACGCTACGACCGGATACTTACAGGTTTTGCTTTCTACTCTTAACAGATCTGGGTACTTTTTGCTATCTATCTTAAACAAATCGTATATTTCTCATTCAATCAATCAGCGTATGGATAGCCTATTTATTAAACAAGAACGATTACTGGCACAAACGAGCACCCGTATCATAAGAATAGCGGATCTCCCCGATTCCTTCATCTTGGCTGACAATATGGAGTTCGCCTCTGGCAAGAAACTACCGTTGTGGATCGTGGGATTAACCTATTAAAAAAACACGTACGACTTTTTTTTTAAAAAAAAAGCGGTATCCAGCTTGCCGCCGGATACCGCTTTTCATTTATCTTTACCGATCAAAGAATCAGCAACGAGGCTTGATCTGCTTGAAGAAGTCATTACCCTTGTTATCTACCAAGATAAACGCGGGGAAGTTCTCTACCTCGATCTTCCAGATCGCTTCCATACCCAATTCCGGATATTCCACGCACTCGATGCTCTTGATATTGTTCTGAGCCAAGATAGCCGCAGGGCCACCGATAGATCCTAGGTAGAAACCGCCGTGATTCTTACAAGCGTCCGTAACTTGCTGGCTACGGTTACCCTTCGCCAACATGATCATGCTACCGCCATGGCTCTGGAACAAGTCAACGTATGAGTCCATACGACCCGCCGTCGTCGGGCCCATCGAGCCACAAGCCATACCTGCCGGAGTCTTAGCCGGGCCCGCGTAATAAATAGGATGATCCTTGATGTATTGGGGAAGATCCTCGCCACGATCCAGACGCTCCTTCAACTTAGCGTGAGCGATATCACGGCCCACGATGATCGTTCCGTTCAATGACAAACGAGTAGATACCGGATATTTATCCAATTCCTTCAAGATATCTGCCATCGGTTGGTTCAAGTTGATCTTGACAGCGTCGCCCTCACCCGCTTGACGAAGTTCCTCCGGAATCAATTCGCCGGGATGGCTATCCAACTTCTCGATCCAGATACCTTCCTTATTGATCTTACATTTAATATTACGGTCCGCGGAGCAGCTTACACCCAAACCTACCGGGCAAGAAGCGCCGTGGCGAGGCAAACGGATGATACGGACATCGTGAGCCAAATATTTACCGCCGAATTGAGCGCCCAAGCCAATATTCTGAGCGGCGGCCAATACCTCTTTCTCCAACTCCACGTCGCGGAAAGCACGGCCACCCTCGCTACCGGTCGTAGGCAAGCTATCGTAGAAACGAGTAGAAGCCAACTTCACCGTCAATAAATTCTTCTCAGCGGAAGTACCGCCAATCACGATCGCGATATGATACGGAGGACAAGCGGCCGTACCCAACGTCTTGATCTTCTCTACGAGGAAGGGAACCAATGTACCCGGATTCAAGATCGCTTTTGTCTCTTGGTATAAATAAGTCTTATTGGCGGAACCACCTCCCTTTGTCACGCAAAGGAACTCATACTCCATGCCTTCCGTAGCCTCGATATCGATCTGGGCCGGCAAGTTACATTTCGTATTTACCTCATCGTACATATTCAGCGGAGCGTTCTGGGAGTAACGAAGGTTCTCTTCCGTGTAGGTCTTGTAAACACCTAAAGAAAGCGCTTCCTCATCGCAGTAACCGGTCCAGACCTGCTGGCCCTTCTCGCCGTGGATAATAGCCGTACCGGTATCTTGGCAGAAAGGAAGTACGCCTTTAGCCGCTACCTCGGCGTTGCGAAGGAATGTCAAGGCCACGTACTTATCGTTGTCCGTAGCTTCCGGATCGCTTAGGATCTTAGCGACCTGCTCGTTGTGAGAACGGCGAAGCATGAATGATACGTCGCGGAAAGCGGCGTTAGCCATAGCGGTCAAACCTTCTTTAGCGACTTTCAAGATCGGTTTTCCTTCAAACTCAGAAACGGAAACATAATCTTTTGTAAGCAAATAATACTCTGTTGTGTCCGGTCCCTTTTGGAACATCGGCTCGTAGTGAAACGGAGGTGTTGCCATATCTTTAGAATTTAATTATATATTGGTTTTATTTAAGTTTGTCCGTACTTTTCGATTGGCAAACTTAGCGAAAAAACTTGATATATAGATCATGGGGTAAAGAAATATAGCTATATTTGCCCGATATGAAAAAGTTGACCTCTTTATACATTGTATTCCTGCTAACGATGCTCGGTTTTCAAGGAAATCTGAAAGCGCAGGTTAGCCACGGAGGCCGCCCGCTTCCGCTATCGCTCATGCGAAGTACAAACGGACAGATGTTTAAAGAAATGCCTCCGTTCGACGTCCAAGAGGAATTGCGTATCGACTCGCTGAATGAGAGCGACCTAAGAAGCGGTTTCCGTTTTGCCTATAAATTCATAACGGATTACAATCGGTACAACTCGGGCGTAACTTTCACCGGGCCGGATGGGACACGTGTATGGAGACTCGGGATCTACTCGCCCGGGGCCCTTTCCATCAACGTGCTCTTCACGGAATATGAACTGCCCGAAGGCGCCCAGCTCTTCCTATATAATGAGGACCAGACACAGATATTAGGCTCGTTCAATCACCTAAACAACTCGGAGTTAAACCTATTGCCGGTCTCTCCTATCCAAGGGGATCGCCTGATCATAGAATATCAAGAACCGGCCAACGCCTCTTTTCAAGGAAGACTGACCGTCGGGGAAGTCAACCATGGCTACCGGAGCTTGCGGGGGTTAGAACCGGGAGACAACACCTCACTGATCGGTAAAATTCCACCGTTAGCTTGCTATCAAGATGGGACAAACGATTACGCCCAATGGGGGCAAAGCGTCGTTCTCCTGATCATAGACGGAAGTGTAGGGTGCACGGGCACACTGATAAATAATACGGACAATGACGGAAAGCCTTATCTACTCACCGCCTCCCATTGCCTGAACAAGCAATTCACGATGAAAAACCCCGATTATGAGAAAATAGCCGGAAGTATCGTCTGCTTTTTCAACTTCAACAGCCCTTTCTGCGACCCGATCCTAAGGGGAACGGAAGAGATGTCTACCGCATCCTCTTACTTCAAGGCGGTTAATGAAATGGCAGACATGGCCTTGTTGGAACTTACCGCCACACCTCCGGTTTATTACAGGCCTTATTACGCGGGCTGGAACGCACAAGAGGTAGGACCTGCCCCCTATACGTGCATCCAACATCCCCAATACTCGATAAAGCGAATCAGTATATCCGATGAGGATCTGGCTCCCTTTACCTTGACAGATCCAAACATGATTTTTTACGAGAACGCTCATTTACATGTCAAGACTTGGGAAGTAGGTTATACGGCCAGCGGTTCCTCCGGATCTCCTTTATTCAATGCCGACGGAGAGATTATCGGAGCGTTATCCGGCGGGCAGTCCAGTGAGAATAGTCCGAAGAATGATTACTTCTTCTCTTTGAAGAAACCCTGGGACGCGATCGATACCCCCGAGAGACAGCTCAAATATTGGCTAAACCCGTCCGATGACGAGACCAAGGTTTGCGAGGGACTTGATCCGTATAAATCAGCCCCTTGTTTCCGGTTGAGCAACATCTATGACTCCGGTAATCAAGAAAACGCCGAATGTACGCTCTATCCCGGGTCTGAAAAAGCGTATTTGTTCGGAAACAACCCCGCCAATATCACTGAATACGCGGAAGCTTACCAAGTAGCCGAAGCGGGTACCTTATACGGAACTTATTTTGTAACACCGCCTGCCGGAGCGAATTACAAACAAATGGAAGTGGAAGTTACCGTTTACAGCGGTGACTCTAAGCCCTCTACATTATTATATACGGAAACATTCCAACCCACCTACAGCAATAAATCGATATTGGACGATACGTTTATTGAGACCGCTAAATCCCTAAATCGGTCACAGGAAAGTTATATCCATTTCTCCAAGCCCATAAACGTTAGCGGAAAGTTCTACATCGGCTATAAGCTCAAGAGCGTCCCGGAGAACACGTATTTCTCCGCTTACAATTTGCCCAAAGGCAAAACGACCCGGAATACGGCTTGGGTTCATGATAAAAACGGCTGGAGACAAGCTACCGAATATACGCAAGCAGGTTTTAGCACCTCCTTGTTTATCGATCCCGTCATTCAATACGGTAACCCCGTCAGCAACGAAAAGCTCGAGGCGAACGAGCAGGTACTCATTCATCTCGGTCCGGAGAAAGGCATGGTACACCTTGTTTTGCCGGATGGAATAGAGAAAGCGACTTATACATTGCACTCGGCACAAGGAAAAGTGTCGGAAAACGGAGAGATCACGGACAGGCAAGCTACACTCCATTTCCTAAAATTAACATCTGGAGTCTACTTTCTAACCATGCACTATGGCGAGGAGCATTATACACAAAAGATTATATTTTAATCAAAAAATATACAATAAGACTTCTGGGAAACCATCCATTGAAAAGAATGGCAAGAGGTACAGAGCCATATTTTTTCAATAATTCTACCCATATTTTATGTATAAAACAAGCCTAGGATTCATTAATAAGTATTAATTAAAAAGATTTTATCGCTTCTTTGCTATCCATAACAAAAAAATACTTTAGTTTTGCACGATAATGGCTAAGGGATAATTTGGAAGTGAATATATTAACATAGTAACATTTTAAACTTACATCAAGATTATGAACAAAAAGTTTTTATTGCCATTCTTCGTATTGGCAGCCATTTTAACTCTTTCTTCTTGTTCAAACAAGTTGAAACCGTTGGCAGAACAGTACATTAAAGCAGAGCCGCAGCCGCTAGAGGCTATCGGAGGCAAAGTTCCTGTAACGATCAACGCGACTTTCCCCGCTAAATGGTTCAACAAGAAAGCTGTTGTAACTGTAACTCCGGTATTGCGTTACCAGGGTGGCGAAGCTTGGGGCACTTCTTACACTTACCAAGGTGAGAAAGTAAAAGGTAACAACCAAGTAATCCCTCAAAAAGAAGGCGCTAACGTAACTATGAAGTCTTCTTTCACTTACAAACCCGAGATGAAAAAATCAGAATTGTATTTGACTTTCGACGCAAAGATCAAAAACAAGACTGTTAAATTGCCGGACGTAAAGATCGGTGAAGGCGTTATCGCTACTTCCGAATTGGCAGACGCAGCTACCGCTACAGCAGCTATCGCAGCTGATAAATTCCAACGTATTATCAAAGAGGCTCATGACGCTAACATCATGTTCTTGATCCAACAAGCTAACCTTCGCGCTAAAGAATTGAATTCTGACGCTATCAAAGAATGGAAAGATCTTGTTAAGAACGCTGACGAGGCTCCGAACCAAAATGTAGCTATCGAGATCAGCGCTTACGCTTCTCCTGATGGTGGTTTCAAATTGAACAACACGTTGGCTGAGAATCGTGAAGGAAACACTACGAAATATTTGAACAAGGAATTGAAGAAGATGAAGGTTGACGCTCCGGTTGACGCTCGTTACACAGCTCAAGACTGGGAAGGCTTCAAGGAATTAGTTTCTGCTTCTAACTTGCAAGATAAAGACTTAGTATTGCGTGTGATCTCTATGTACCAAGATCCTGAGACAAGAGAGAAAGAAATCAAGAATATCTCCGCTGTTTACTCTGACTTGGCTGAGACTATCCTTCCGCAATTACGTCGTTCTCGTTTGACTGCTAACATCGAGATCATCGGTAAGTCTGACGACGAGATCAGCGCTTTGGCTAAGAGCAATCCTTCTGAGTTGAATATCGAGGAAATCCTTTACGCCGCTACATTGACTAACAACGACGGTGAGAAGATGGCTATCTATACAAAAGCTTCTGAATTGTACCCTAACTGCTACCGTACTTGGAACAACATCGGTATGATGGCATTCAAGGCTGGTGATTTAGCTAAGGCTGAGCAAATGTTCAACAAGTCTAACTCTATTAAGAATAACGCTTCCGCTAACATGAACTTAGGTTTGATCGCATTAACTAAGGGTGACCAAGCTAAGGCTCAACAATTGTTCGGTAACGCTGCCGGCGTAAACGAATTGAGCGAGGCTCTTGGTGTTCTTTATTTAGAGCAAGGTGAATATGCTAAGGCTGTTAACTCTTTCGGTTCTGTTAAGACTAACAACGCTGCTTTGGCTCAGATCTTGGTTAAGGATTACAGCAAGGCTTCTCAGACTTTGAACGGTGTCGCTAATCCTGACGCTGTAACTTCTTATTTGAAGGCTGTTGTTGCCGCTCGTACGAACGACGCTAACGGTGTTATCAACAACTTGAAGGCTGCTATCGCCGCTGATAAGAACATGGCTAAGGAAGCTGCTATCGACTTAGAGTTCGCTAAATACGCGACTAACTCTGACTTCGCAGCTTTAGTAAAATAATTAGAAAATATTCTTTCTAAATAAGAAAAAGACCTCATCCTTTTGGATGGGGTCTTTTTTTATATCCCACCATCCAATCCTACATTTGATAAAAGCGTAACAGCTTGAAATAAATATTGATTATCAATGATTTTTCATGAAATAAATTCGTAGATTTGCAAAATCTAATAAAGTTGTTGTAAATATTAATCAAATAGGGTAAAGAAATTATGAGATCACAAATCTGGAAACAAATGGTGTGGGTATTTTGTCTGCTCTTTCTAATGGGATCATGCGTTAAACATGACATTTTTCAAGGAGAAGACCCCACGGTAGATCCGAAAGAACCTACCAAAGAAGAAGAAGATTACATAGCCCAGTTCGAGAATTTCGAGAACATACAGGTTAACATATCTTCTCAGCATGAAGGGACCCTATATTCTATTTATTATGAATATCCTTATGAGGAAGGCTCTTTAGTCAAAGATCCTTATTTAATTGGTAAAACTCCGATCCATATGGCTCTGGAAGTACCTACACACGTAAAGAAACTCTATATCCTAAGAGGGGATGGGGAACTTATCGAGAGTGATGTAAAGGACATCACGATCGGCAGCGATACCAAAAGTAGTTTACGGGCTACAAATGCGATCAGTGATGAAGTCCTTCATCTGATCAATAACAAATACTTTCCCGAAAAGGCATACAATGTAAAAAGCGAGGATTTATATAGATGCTCTGATCTAAAAATCACGGAAACCGTTTTTACCAGCAACTTTAAGAAAGCGGATATTTGGTTGACTTATATAAGCGACGGAGGTATGTCCAAAGGCAACAGTAATATGCATGGTAAAATTTGGTTCTATACATATCCCTCCGAGAAGATGGAGAATCTCACTTTAGACGACTGCACCTTCTATGGAAAGACTAATGGCACCATCCAAGTCATTGACTTCAAGATGATCAACCAAGGCGAGAATTATATCTTTTACTCCAAAGAGGAACAGCCAAAGGCTAAGACAGGAGAATATACCCGAATCCCCCTAGGAAGATTCGACAAGGGGCTCAACGTCGGCTTCGTATATCGAGGCACAGACCGTCCACAGTTCTCCACTCCGGCATTAAATGGGCCGGATAACAATAAAGTACCAGATAATGGGACATTCTCCCATAATTATGTAGGCCATACCTTAAAATATGGTAATTCCTCTTTCAAAATAGAGAAAAACGTAGCAAACGGCTTCATTCACCACATTCAAGAAGGTGATTTTGAAGGAAATGTACTGGGAATGGAAAATCGCTGCCCAAACTATAGGGCCTATGATGGAGACTACAACGATATGCTTTGTCTAATCGAAAGTAATCCCGTTGCCATCGAGCCGGCAGAGCCGGTAACCCCTCCCGTCATAGAATCGCAAACGAACAAGAAAGGGTTCCTCTTGTTCGAAGATAATTATCCAAACCAAGGCGATTTCGATTTCAATGACGCTGTCATATATTATAGCATCACAGCATATACCGATAAGAGTACCGCAGATGTTTATGCTCAGTTACTGGCTAAAGGCTGTACATTCCACAACCAATTTGGATTTAAGGACGCCAATGGACTAACTCCCTTTTTCTCCGATGTCAATGGATATGTCAATGTGAGAAAATTCGACAAGGAACCGGAAAGTGGGATTACAAAGACATTAACATATAGCTCAACTCAACTGATCATGCCTTACATTGATAACGGGAAGGGACCGGTAAGTAAAAACGTAAAGAATACGGATCTATACCCCTATGTGTTGGATATCCCTTATTCGGAAAATCAACCTTTCCGTTGGTGTATAGAGAATAAGAGTATTGACGAAGCTTATAATTTTGACCAAGATTACCGGAAGGCACATGGAGATTGGTATGAGACTCCTAAAGATGAATCGTTAGTGATACAATTTACCACTCCGGATGAAGAGAAGAAAGATCCGGAAAATAAAGAATGAAGGATACACACTCATTGAAGGATCTCTAAAATCCTAACATCATATAAAAAACGGCGGCCTTTTTAAAGGCCCGCCGTTTTTTGTATCTATTAATAGAAGAATATATTATCTACCTTGGCGCTTACGCTCTGTCTCATCCAAGATGATCTTACGCATACGCATATTATTCGGAGTGATCTCTACGTACTCATCGCCCTTGATGTACTCAAGCGCATCCTCTAGGCTGAATACGATAGGAGGAGCCAAAGAAACCTTGTCATCGGAACCAGAAGCACGCATATTCGTCAACTTCTTGGATTTGGTAACATTTACCACCAAGTCATTGTCTTTGGTATGCTCTCCGACCACCTGTCCAGCGTAAACCTCCTCGCCCGGGGCGATGAAGAAACGTCCGCGGGATTGCAAGTTATTCAGGGCATAAGCGAAAGCCTGACCTGTCTCCATAGCGATAATCGAACCATTCATACGTCGTTCAATATCACCCTTCCACGGTTGATATTCCAAGAAACGGTGTGCCATGATAGCCTCACCGGCAGAGGCGGTCAATACAGCGTTGTTCAAACCGATAATACCACGGGAAGGAATCGTGAACTCCAAGTGCATACGACCATTCTTGCTTTCCATCATGGTCATCTCGCCCTTACGTTTCGTTACCATATCGATAATACGGCTAGAGCATTCCTCCGGAAGATTCACCGTCAATTGCTCTACCGGCTCACATTTCTCACCATCGATCTCCTTGATGATAACTTGAGGCTGACCTACCTGCAACTCGTATCCCTCACGACGCATCGTCTCGATCAATACAGACAAGTGAAGCACACCACGACCATATACCAACCAAGAATCAGCGGAATCAGTAGGAACTACGCGTAAAGCCAAGTTCTTATCCAATTCTTTCTGCAAACGGTCAAAAATATGACGGGAAGTAACAAACTTACCATCCTTACCAAAGAACGGAGAATTGTTGATCGTGAAAAGCATAGACATCGTAGGCTCGTCGATAGCGATCGTTGGCAATGGCTCCGGCTCGTTCACGTCGGCGATTGTCTCACCGATCTCGAAACCATCGATACCGATAATAGCGCAAATATCCCCGGACTGCACGGAATCAACTTTCGTACGTCCCAAGCCCTCAAATACATCCACTTCCTTGATCCTCGATTTCACCATACTACCATCACGCTTACAAAGCATGACATCTTGGCCCTCTTTCAACTCGCCACGGTGTACACGTCCTACGGCGATACGACCTACATACTTAGAATAATCCAAAGAAGTAATCAACATCTGCGGAGTACCCTCCAACATCTTTGGTTCGGGGATATACTTGATGATCGCATCAAGCACAGCCGTGATATCCTCTTTCGGCTCCTTCCAATCCTCGGACATCCAGCCCTGCTTGGCGGAACCATAAATAGTAGGGAAGTCAAGCTGCTCCTCGGTAGCATCCAGACTAAACATCAAGTCGAATACCATTTCCTGCACTTCCGACGGGCGGCAATTCGGCTTATCCACCTTATTAATTACCACGATCGGCTTCAAACCCAATTGAATCGCTTTTTGCAAAACAAAACGAGTCTGCGGCATAGGCCCCTCAAAGGCGTCTACCAATAGCAAACAACCATCCGCCATATTCAAGACACGCTCCACCTCGCCACCAAAGTCGGCGTGGCCCGGAGTGTCAATAATATTGATCTTATATCCCTTATAATTGATAGACACGTTCTTGGCAAGAATCGTGATACCTCGTTCCCGTTCCAGATCATTGTTATCCATGAACTGATCCGGTTCTGCCTGTCCTTCACGGAAAAGCTTACCGGCTAATAACATCTTATCCACGAGCGTCGTTTTGCCGTGGTCTACGTGCGCGATAATCGCAATGTTTCTGATCTTTTGCATTGAAGACTAATTTATTGGCTGCAAAAATACGATATTTTTACGATATATATATGACATTCATGCTTCAAAACACAAAAAAGATAGCAGAATCTATTGCGAATCAAAAAGGAATGCCTACCTTTGCGACCGCTTAGATAACATAGTATTAATTTATTAAAGTAAAAAGAATCATGTATTTAGATTCAGCAAAGAAACAAGAATTATTTGAAAAGTATGGCAAATCAGCTACTAACACAGGTTCTGCTGAGAGCCAAATCGCATTGTTCACATTCCGTATCTCTCACTTGACAGAGCACTTGAAAGTGAATCACAAAGATTACGCTACGGAAAGATCATTGAAGATGTTGGTAGGTAAACGTCGTCGTTTATTGGACTATCTGATCAAGACTGACATCGAGAGATACCGCGCTATCATCAAAGAACTTGGTATCAGAAAGTAAGAAAAAGCTTACTCGAAAATATTAAAAAGGGCAATCCCAAATGGGTATTGCCCTTTTTATTTGTCTTAATCCTAGATATAATAAAATATTAATGTAAATTTGCGCCGTTTAGTATCAAATTATCAAACATTACAGGACTATAAATAACAAATCATACACATGGGAAACAACAAAATTATAGGCGCGAAAATTAAAAATATCCGGGAATCGAAACAACTCTCTATCGAGGAGGTAGCCGAACGCTCCGGGTTAGGTATCGAACAGATCGAACGTATCGAGGGTAACTTGGATTTTCCATCTTTGGCCCCTCTTATCAAAATAGCACGGGTATTAGGGGTACGTTTGGGTACATTCTTGGATGACCAAACGGAGCTAGGCCCGGTCGTATGCCGCAAAAAGGACAGCGAGGCCGATGGTATCGGGTTCACGAACAATGCGACACAAGGGCACAAGCATATGGATTACCACTCGCTCTCGCAAGATAAGTCCGGCCGCCATATGGAGCCCTTCTTGATCGAGATCGCTCCCTCCGAGGAAGGCGAGGATTTCATTCTGTCCACGCATGAGGGAGAAGAGTTTATCTACGTATTGAGTGGCGTCGTAGAGATTAATTACGGAAAAAACACCTATATCCTAGAGGAAGGCGATAGCATCTATTATGATTCTATCGTGGCGCATCATGTACATGCGGCAGCCGACAACAAGGCCCGAATCCTAGGAGTTGTCTATACACCTTATTAAATCCGGCGTTTTATGGAATTACATAACAGAACCCTTGGCCAATGGCTGGAACATTGGGCCGAGACTACACCGGACAAGGAATATATCGTTTATTCGGACCGTGACTTACGTTTCACTTGGAGCGAATTCAACAAGCGTGTGGACGACATGGCGAAAGGTATGTTGGCGATCGGTATCACCCATGGCACACATGTCGGCGTATGGGCGACGAACGTACCGGATTGGTTGACATTCCTATATGCAGGCGCGAAGATCGGTGCCGTATTGGTCACGATCAATACGAACTATAAACAAAGCGAGCTGGAATACCTAGTAGAGAACGCCGATATCCATACGATGTGTATCACTGACGGCGTGTTTGATGGAAGTTACGTGGACATGGTCTATACCATGTTGCCGGAATTGAAGACCTCTCAACGGGGGTATTTGAAAAGCGAGCGTTTCCCACGCTTGAGAAATGTAGTCTATATCGGACAGGAGAAATACAGGGGTATGTACAATACGCCCGAGATGTTGCTCCTCGGACAAAATATAAAGGATGAGACCTTAGAGGCTGCCAAAGCGAGAGTAAATTGCCACGACGTTGTCAATATGCAATATACTTCCGGTACGACCGGCTTCCCGAAAGGGGTCATGTTGACTCACTACAACATCGCCAACAACGGTTTCTTGACGGGTGAGCATATGAAATTCACCGCCGACGATAAGCTTTGTTGCTGCGTACCTCTCTTTCATTGCTTTGGCGTGGTATTAGCTTCCATGAACGTATTGACGCATGGATGTACGCAAGTGATGGTCGAGAAATTCGATCCGCTATTGGTATTAGCTTCTATACATAAAGAGCGTTGCACGGCCGTGTACGGCGTGCCTACCATGTTCATTGCCGAGCTGAACCACCCGATGTTCGAGATGTTCGACCTCACGTCGTTACGTACCGGTATTATGGCAGGTTCTCTTTGCCCGGTTGAATTGATGAAAACCGTGGACGAGAAGATGCATATGCGTGTAACCAGCGTGTATGGATTGACAGAGACCTCACCGGGTATGACCCACTCCCGTATCGAAGATCCGGCCGAGGTGCGTTATAATACCGTAGGCCATGAGTTCGAATTTACCGAGGTACGGGTTATCGATCCGGAGACCGGCGAGGAATGTCCCGTTGGCGTACAAGGCGAGATGTGTAACCGCGGTTATAATAACATGAAAGGTTACTATAAAAACGAAGCCGCTACCAATGAGGCGATCGACAAGGATGGCTTCCTGCATTCCGGCGACTTGGGCGTTCGTGATGAGAATGGAAACTTCCGTATCACCGGCCGTATCAAGGATATGATTATCCGTGGAGGCGAGAATATCTATCCACGTGAGCTGGAGGAATTCCTTTATCATTTCCCCGGCGTGAAAGACGTGCAAGTAGCCGCTGTTCCTTCCAAGAAATATGGAGAGGAAGTGGGTGCCTTTATCATCCTTCACGATGGTGTGACGGCTACGGAGGAAGAGGTGAAAGATTTCTGCCGCGGAAAGATCGCCCGGCATAAGATCCCGAAATACATCTTCTTCGTCGATACCTTCCCGATGACCGGAAGCGGAAAGATACAGAAGTTCAAGTTGAAAGACCTCGGGCTGAAACTATTGCAAGAGCAAGGTATCACGCCGGCCTGACGATTTAGCTGACAGTTAACTGTTACTTTAAAATCCTCATAATGGGCGGCACGATCTTCCCGTGTCGCCCATTTTCCTAAAGAACGATGGACGGAATCAACACACTGCGTTACTCGGATTTATTTTTAGCGATGTATTTCGATGGCGGGAAGAGCTGCCTGCACCGGAATCATTCGCATGTGTTGGTGTATGTATATTCCGGAGAGATGGTAATCGACGAGAAAGGCCAAATCACCCGGTTACATAAAGGAGAATGCGCTTTCATCCGCAAGGACTTCAGCGTGCAGATGACGAAACAAGCATGGAATGGCGAGCAGTTCAAGGCGATCTTCTTGATGTTCACCATGAAGTTTCTACGCGACTTTTACAGCAAATTAGATCGAAATACTCTCCCTAAAGACGCCAAGCGAGATCAGATAAGCCTTTACAAGCTACCGTCCAACCGTCCCGATATCGTAAGCTTGTTTGAGTCGATGACCCCTTATTTCAATTCCAAGATCCAACCGACAGAGCAATTGCTGCAACTAAAAATGGTCGAGGGCGTTTATGTGTTGCTCAATACCGACAAGAATCTATATGCCTCTATCTTCGATTTTACCGATCCATGGAAGATAGACATACTGGAATTTATGGAGCGGAATTACATGAACGATATTTCCATGGAAGAAATCGCCAACTATACGGGACGCAGTCTCTCCACATTGTAAACGTGATTTCAAGAAATGTAGCGCTCTCTCGCCCCGGGAATGGCTCATCCGACGCCGCCTTGAAGCCGCACATGGGCTGATACGTAAAGGGGGGCGTAAGGTCTCGGAGATTTGTTTCGAGGTAGGCTTCAAGAACCTTTCCCATTTCTCGAAAATCTATAAGATAGCGTATGGCGTACCGCCAACCGAGGATATATAATATTTATAATGGCCCACACAACAAAGCTATTTGAACCACATAACAAAGCCTCTATACCACTCCCTCCTTATCTTCGCGACATAAATAATAACAAAATGTAAATCAAATGATCATGACAAAGACAACGGAAGAGAAAGTAGCTTTAGTAACCGGTTCAGCGATGGGTATCGGACTCGCTTGCGCCGAAGCCTTCGCCAAGGCTGGATACATAACCGTATTGGCAGACATCCGTGAGCCGGGAGAACAGGTAGAGAAATTAGTAGCCGAGGGACATAAGGCCGTAGCGTATCGGTGCGACGTATCAAACACGCAAGCCGTAAAAGAGATGATCGACTGGACCGTAGCTACCTACGGAAGACTGGACGCAGCTCTTAACAACGCAGGCATACAAACACCGCAACGCCCAATGGCGGAAATCACCGACGATGAATTTGACCGTACCGTGGCTGTCGATTTGAAAGGTGTCTGGAACTGCATGCGTTATGAGATCCTGCAAATGCTGAAACAAGGCGGCGGCACCATCGTCAACACCTCATCGCAAGGTGGAGTCACGGGATTTCCGGGGCAAGCGGCCTACATAGCCTGTAAGCATGCCGTTATCGGACTGACACGTACCGCCGCTATCGACTATGCGGCAAAGAACATCCGCATCAATGCCGTATGTCCGGGCGTTATCCGTACGCCGATGGCGGAAGACTTAATGCGGCGTGACCCTTCCTTGGAGAAGGAGCTGGTGCGCGACATTCCCGCAGGGCGGCTCGGTAAACCGGAAGAGATCGCCAACGCCGTACTTTGGCTATGCAGCCCGCAAGCGAGCTTCGTAGATGGGCATGCGTTATTGGTAGATGGAGCCTTCAGTATCCATTAAATCGCAAAACTACAGAGAGTCCAATACTGCAACGGCATTGCAGTGTTACTACAATGCGGGTTGCAGTAACGAACCCACCATACCCCTCAGCAAGCCTCTGCCCTAGATGGAAATTCATAGATAAAGAACACCTACTATCAACGCTTTTTCGTACCTTCGCGTCTCAACCATTTATAGTATTAATTTATGTCACAATTATTTCCAACTAATCTGCCTTATAAAGTGGCAGATATGAGTTTGGCTGAATTCGGTCGCAAAGAGATCGAGATCGCCGAACACGAAATGCCGGGATTAATGGCGCTACGCCAGAAATACGCCGATCAGAAACCCTTGAAAGGCGCACGTATCACCGGCTCACTGCATATGACTATTCAGACGGCGGTGTTAATCGAAACATTAGTTGCGTTGGGAGCGGACGTTCGCTGGGCTAGCTGTAACATCTTCTCCACACAGGACCATGCGGCGGCGGCTATCGCAGCTGATGGCGTACCGGTATTCGCTTGGAAAGGCGAGACGCTGGAGGAGTATTGGTGGTGTACGGACATGGCGCTTCGTTTCCCGGAAGGCAAAGGTCCTCACATGATTGTTGACGATGGCGGTGACGCTTCCTTATTGATTCACATGGGCTATCGTGCGGAGAACGATGCGGAGACCATCAACCGCAAAGGCGGGAATCATGAGGAACAGGTTATTCTAGATACATTAAATCGTATCCTTCAAGAAGATAACAGCCGTTGGCACCGTACGGTAGCCGAGATGAAAGGTGTGTCGGAAGAGACGACCACCGGCGTTCACCGTCTGTATCAGATGATGGAGAAAGGTGAGTTGCTGGTTCCGGCTATCAATGTTAATGACTCCGTGACGAAATCCAAGTTCGATAACCTATACGGTTGCCGTGAGTCTTTGGCGGACGGCATCAAGCGCGCTACGGACGTTATGATAGCCGGCAAGGTGGTAGTCGTGGCCGGATACGGTGACGTAGGTAAAGGCTGCTCTCACTCCATGCGCTCTTACGGGGCTCGTGTACTCGTGACTGAGATCGATCCGATCTGCGCCTTGCAAGCCGCTATGGAAGGTTTCGAGGTCACGACCATGGAAGAGGCCGTGAAAGAGGGTAACATCTTCGTTACAACCACCGGAAACTGCGATATCATCACGATCGAGCATATGACACAGATGAAAGATCAATCGATCGTATGTAATATCGGTCATTTCGACAACGAGATCCAAGTGGACAAGCTTGTCAACTATCCGAATATCAAGCACACGAATATCAAACCTCAAGTGGACAAATATACGTTCCCGAACGGAAACTCCATCTTCTTATTGGCAGAGGGACGCTTGGTAAACTTAGGTTGCGCTACGGGACACCCGTCATTCGTAATGAGTAACTCGTTCACGAACCAAGTGCTTGCCCAAATGGACTTATGGCAAATGGCTTATGAGGTAGGTGTATACCGCTTACCGAAACGCTTGGATGAGGAAGTTGCCCGCCTACACTTGGAACGTATCGGCGTGAAATTATCTACATTATCACAAAAGCAAGCTGATTATATCGGCGTACCGGTAGAAGGACCGTACAAGGCTGATCATTACAGATACTAATTAATTGAAAATTGAAAGTTGAGAATTGAAAATGAAGGGAGGACAGCTCCTGTAGTTCTCGATTCTTAATTTTCAATTTTCAATTCTTAATTTTCAATTACCATGCGTTTCGCTATTCTCTCCCCTATTTATCCCTATCGTGGCGGTATCGCCCAATTCAGCGGGATGCTCTATACGGAATTAGTAAAAGAAGGTCATGAAGTAAAGGCTTTCAACTTCAAACGCCTTTATCCGGATATCTTATTTCCCGGCAAGACCCAATATGTGGAAGAGGGAGACCGTGCGATCGAGATCGAGAGTACGAGAATATTGGATAGCGTTAATCCTATTAGCTATTTCAGCACCGTAAACGCTATTCGCTCCTATGCGCCGGACGTACTGATTATCTCTTACTGGATGTCCTTTTTCGTTCCCGGATACGCTCATGTAGCAAATCGGATGAAGAAGCATTGCAAGGTAATCACCCTTATCCACAACGCGATTCCCCATGAGCCGCGTTTCTTCGACAAGCCTTTAGCTTCGTTACTTTTCAGGCAGTGCCATGGCTTTATCGTAATGAGCGATAACGTGCGGCATGATTTGTGGAAACTCTATCCGGGCGCTAAATATATCCAGAACCCACACCCGCTTTACAATCATTTCGGAAATAAGATCGAAAGAGACGAGGCGTGCCGGAAACTAAGTATCAGTCCGTCCCAAAAGAACCTCTTATTCTTTGGACTGATACGGGATTATAAAGGATTAGACCTGCTGATAGAAGCGATGGGACAGCTTAACGAGGATTACCATCTCATTATAGCCGGTGAATGTTACGGAAGTTTTGAGAAGTATCAGACCTTGATCGATGCATCTCCGGCAAAAAAACGTATATTCGTCCACTGTGAATATATCAGCGACGAGGAAATCCCCATTTATTTCTCAGCGGCGGATGCCTTGGTACTCCCCTATCGCTCCGCCACTCAAAGCGGTGTCGTATCGGTAGCCTACAATTACGATTTACCTATGTTAAGTACTCCCGTAGGCGATTTCAAGAACAGCATCGAAAAGCCGGGTACAGGCATCGTAGTGCCTGAGATATCCGCGACGGCCCTCGCCCAAGGTATCGAGGAACTTTTCACCCCCTCACAGCAAGCCACCATCCCTGCGAACATATCCAAAGAAAAAGCAGCCCTCTCGTGGGAAACCCTAACGAGAAAACTGCTCGATTTTATCAATAGCGGTTTCATCTAGTTGTAGAGACGGGGCGTGCCCCGTCTCTACAACCAACCGGAATTTATATCTCTTTTTGCTTTCTAGCTTTCCAAACCGAATATCCTACCGCACCAATCAATAACAACAAGATAATCAACGAACTGAAAGAAGTAATATAAGCCGCCGTAATATAACCTTGCGGTCTAAACTCAAATACGATCTGATGCTCTCCTGCAGGAACTAACATAGCCCTTAATATCCAATCCGCCCGGAAATGCGGAGCGGGCTTCCCATCAATCGTAGCCTCCCATCCCGGTTGATAATAGATCTCAGAGAATACTGCTAATTGCTCAGAATTAGTCTTCGTCGTATAAACTAATTTATTGGGACGATAACTATCCAGCGTTATCGTAGCCGTTGAGTCCACTTGAGGAGTAAAACCCTTCACCTCATTGGCGAAACGTTTATCGACAACCGCCGTCGTTAACGGATTAATCGTATTCAACGCCGCTATTTCCGCATCCGCATTCTCCACGACCTCCACTTTATCCACAAACCAAGCGTTGCCGAAAGCGAACGGATTTCTCAAAGGCGGTTGCTCCGGATTATAGATAATATAACGTGTATTGAGCATATTCAAGGACGGGCAAGCAGCGAACGCCCCCATCAAATCCTCCGCAGTCTGCGCTTTCTGGAAAGCCCCGATAACCGAGTTAAGCTCTCCTTGCAGACGGTGGTCGATCAGTTCTTGGTACCGTCTCAGCTTCGCGGCATAATAACCACCGACGGAATGGTGATAGTACGAGGTCGTTGTCTCCAAGAAAGGATTATTCAAATTCAAGACACGATAAGAAAGGTCCTTATCCTTCATGATTTCTTGATCGGCTACCGTCTCTTTATATACCTCTGTAGGTTTCTGGCGGATAAAGTTACTATCGTTCAAATATCGTTTATCCACCGTCCATAAATCAACCAACATCAAGACCGCAACACCGATCCCTACGAATGTCGCCACCTTTTTCCGATCTTTCGAGGTATAGAACCAGAACAACAAAGCCGCCCCTAATAAGATAAAGACCAAAGAGCGCAACGCATCCGCCGAAGCCAAGGAAGCACGATCCATTAACAAGGCGTTGTAATACCAATCCGGCAACTGATATTGAGCGTCGAAAGAAGAACGGAAATCCAACAGCATACTCGGCATCAACCAAAGGATTAAAGAAAGCCCCCCCGTGATAGCCAAAGCAGCGATCAATCCTCTCTTCAACAAGGCATCGCTCACGGCCTCGGATAACACCTCTTTCAATCCCCATATAGCGATAATAGGAAATACCATACCCGGAATAACCAATGCCATCTCTACGGTACGGAACTTATTATACATCGGCAAGTAATGGAACATAAAGTCATTGAAGCTATCAAAATTACGTCCCAATGCCAGCAATATCAAAAAGACAGAACCTCCGAATAACCACCATTTCATCGGATTCCGGATCACGAACATTCCCAGAACAAACAAGAAGCAGACCAATGCCCCGAAATAAACCGGCCCGGAAGTAAATGTCTTCTCTCCCCAATAGGTAGGAGCCTGTACCTCTTTTCCGACTTGAGCGCCTTTCGCCCTTAATTCCTTATATAACTCAGAATCCGGGCCTAGCATTCCACCCGAACTTCCACCATAGGCATTCGGAACCAACAAGGTCAACAACTCCCCTTTTCCATAGCTCCAAGCGAACGCATAATCCTTGTCCAAGCCGGAAGAGATCTTCTCGCCCGAAGGGGTCGTTGTCGTTAATTCCGTAGCCCCACGGATAGAGTTCTGTCCCAAATCCCATTGAGCATACATATTCTGGGCATTCGGCAACACCGCCAATATCACGCATCCAGCCATAATAGCGGTTACCGTACCCAGTTCTTTATAAGCTTTTTCCTTCAGTTTATTGAACAAATATCCCAAATAAACGAAGAAGCAAAGTAATAATAAATAATAAGTGATTTGCAGGTGCGTATTCGCGATAGAGAAAGCGACACCCAACAAGAACACGACCGCCCCCCATAAATACTTACGCTTGAACAACAGGGCCATACCCGCCAACGTTAATGGCATATAAGCGATTACATACGCTTTCGTGACATGGCCAGCCTCTATAATGATCAGATTATAAGACGCTAAAGCGAAAGCGATGGCACCAGCGATCGCCAACCACCAATTTACGCCCATGACACACATCAAGATATAGAAACAAACGAATCCGGTAAACACCATCCCCGCATCCATATATCCCAACGCTTTTAAAGGCTTCTCCACTAAAAGATATCCGGGAAACCGTGGAGCTGGATTGCCATATCCCGACACATAAGGCATTCCGCCAAACATAGCATCAGACCATGCGCTGAATTCTCCCGGTTGGGCCGTCTTCTCATATTCATCCATCTGGCTATTCCCCATACCGATAGCCTTTTCCGTATCCCCTTGCCGGACTACCTTACCCTCAAATACGGCCGGAGAAAAATAAATCACTGTCAATACCAAGAATACGGCTATCGCTGCGATATGTTTTCCCCATTTACTCATTATACTCCGCATAAAACTTATCTATAATTTATTGTTTATACTCTACCTTTAAACCATTTGGCAAAATAGAATCTCACGGCGAACCAACCATGCAACAGAATCGTCGACACCTTGCCATAATACTTACACATGACCTCATATCGCTCCTTTAAGGAAGCTTTCCGGTTCACACTACTTAACCCTTCCTCCAAAAAATTAGACAGGATCAAACGTGTATTATGTATTCTTTTCGATCGTCTCAGACATTGGATACACCAATCATAATCCGCCGTCAAACGGTATTCCATATTATATAACGGAGCGATCTCCCGTTTTGATATAAACGACTGGTGACAAACCAACATTCCCATCCGGAAACTCTTCCAAGTCAGTTTCTCCGGAGCTTTCAACCTGCGCATCCCTAACGATCTACCCTCCGCATCAACGATCCGGGTCTCTCCGTAAATCACGTCAGGCAAAGATACTTTCTTTTTCAAAGACGCCACAATTCTTTGCACGGTATCTGCGGTATAAAGTGTATCACCCGCATTCAAGAACCACACATAGTCCCCCGTAGCCAGCTTCAATCCCTTATTCATAGCATCATACAAGCCTTTATCAGGTTCGCTTATCCAAGAAGAGATACCGGACTCATATTGCTTGATGATCTCTACGGTCTTATCCTTCGACGCTCCGTCAATCAATATATACTCGATATTCGGATACGACTGGCTAAGTACGCTCAATATCGTACGCTCCAGCCATCGCTCCGCATTATAGGTGATCGTTATGATCGAAAATGTAGGTTGCTGATTCATTTCCATTATCTCTTATAAATTTCCGACTTGTCTCACACGATATTTTTGTAAAGGATGCTTAGGAGAAGACGGATATAATCTCTCTAGTAGCCCATCCTCTAACATTCTTGGTATAACCCGATTAATTAAATAAGAAGCCTCTCTATGAACAGCTTCCGCTATTATTTCCAGAGCTACATAATCCTCACAAACAGATAGTATTAACCTCGACAAATCCTCATAACGCATATATTTCTTACTTTCATCCTTCTCCAGTTTGCTTTCATCTTTTTGAGACTTGCTTTCATCCTTCTTCAGTTTGCTTTCATCCTTTTGAGGCTTGCTTTCATCCTTCTCCAAAAACAGCAAACGGTACCTAGTTCCCCGGCCATTTCCTATAGACTCCAAAAAACCAGCATTGCACATACTTTTTAGTAGCTTTGTAATATTTGAGCTATGTTGGTTCAAAATATATTGAAGTCTTTCATTAGATACTTGTTTTTCAGAGTAACAAAGAGCCAAAACCGTGAATTGATCATATGGAATTCTTTCAATTTCCCGTCCAAACAGACGCTTAAGTTCTTCTAAGACTTCCTCTGGATACAAACTTTCCATCGGTAAATTCAACACCACCCGATCCGGGTGACTTTGCTCCTCCACAAATGGAGGTCTCCAATTCGCATTTTTCCAACCCATAAAAATCTTATTCACCCCACTTCCTGCTTTCTCAGAGAAGCCAATCAGCATAAACATCTTTTGCAAGCTCTTATTACGGCATATACTTTCACCTCCGGCATAATACTGGGCCTTACTCACTAGCAGTGTTCCGGGATTTTTAAATACATAACGATCTTTCCATTGTTCTATCGTTATATTTCCTTCCTCCATATAATCACAATGCACCAATGTATTTACAAATGCCTCACGTAAAGCGACATGCGTGGTAGTATCTTCCAATCTCACACCATTCTCCAAACGGAATGGCTTAGGCAGTACAGATGATAATTTAGGATACACACGCCGATAAAATTGAAAAAGATTCGCTTCCCAAGTTCCATCCATACAAATGCGATCTGTCCATCTAACATTCTCATCTACCGACATTTTTTCCTGATAATCCGGAAAATAAGATGGAGCACATTCATTATCCGTTATACTTTCTGTCCTTCCAAACATTAATATACCCGCTAAAGTAAACCCTTCTTGACCTGTTTGCCTATCTTGTCGATATCCTCCCAATTTTCTCAAAAAAGCCATATCATCAAGTGTCAACCAAGGGTGATCTGGCTGACGACTAGAAAGTAGCAGTCGATATTGTTTAAGTGAGTCCAAATCAATATCTTCCATTGAATAATTACATAAAATACGAGAATCTCTCGGATGTTCCTCATCCGCATCGGCAATCATTCTGCGAACTTCCGTATCCGTACATTTATAATCTCCCTCATTATTTCGTTTATAAGTATGTCCATTCAAGGGATTTCTTGTTAAATATACAGGACGTTGTGAACGAGATGCTCTCGGAACATAAATCAGCAAAAGAGATTTTCCTCTATAGTCTACCTCTTGAATATTCTTGTCAGTAAGTAAATTAACATTAACGCAATCCGGATTATTCAATTGGTTACAAATGATTTGCCGATAAGACACAATTTGCTCTGGAAGAAGTCCCTCCACAAATAGTGCCCCATTTTTCTCCTTTATTCCCAGGACGATAGTTCCTCCATCTGTATTCGCAAATGAAGAATACGTTTCCCACACACTATTTGGGAATCCGGCACGAGCGGTCTTAAACTCTAAATCGACAGCCTCTTGACTACGTAACAAGCTATCCACATATTCTACAAAATCCCACTCGTCCACCTTAATCCATTCAGGCTTATGCTGATCGTCCATTTATTCCATTTTTCCACAAATGTAGCAATTTTCATTTGCTTTCAATCACTTACCAACAAGCATTCATTCTTACTTCGATATGCTGATCTTCTTTCACGCTATTTTCTCTTATTACACAGGCTCTGATACAAAGCTATATATTTTTCGGCAATAACCGATTCCCTATAGCAATCATGCACCTTGCGGACACAAGCCTCACTAAATCGAAAAGTCTCTTGGTTGTCAATTATCCACTTAATCCCTACAGCCAAATCATTTGTATCCTTATATTTAGCTACATACCCATTCTTCAAATGATCTATCATCTCCGGAATCCCTCCTGTCTCAAATCCCACACAAGGCGTACCGCATGCCATCGACTCCATAATCGTATTGGGTAAGTTATCCTCCAACGAAGGAATAACGAACATATCGGCACAGGCATAAACGGAAATCATAGAGTCTTGATCCGATATATATCCCAGCGTATTCACCTTAAAAGGAAACTGGCTAATCAATTCTTCCGAGCTATTTCCCATCAACACGATTTCTATGCGATCTTGGTATTTCTCTTTTAGTTTTTCGCAAGCCTCGATCAAAAAAATCGCTCCTTTCCGGGTATCTGAAAGCTTAGCGGCGGCAAAAAGAAGAAGGAACTTATCTTCCGGCAGGCCGAATCGTTTACGGGCCACCCGCTTTTCCATACGCTTAAAGGCTGTCACGTCAATCGGGTTAGGAATCGAGGTAAAACAGGCAGTTCTCAACCAATTGCCTTTTTTGGCCTCTTCCATTATCCATCGGCTACAACCGACAAACGTAATCTTAGATAACCCAATTTTCCCTTTCTCCTTAAAAACAGAAGCCGCTAAATCAAAAAACGGATTTCGTTTCAGCATCGGGCACTGATAACAATTCGATATATACTTCTCACATTCTCCCGGATAATGACAAATAGCCGTAGCAGGCCACAAATCATGCATAGTCCACACAATAGGTTTTCCGGTATTTACTAATTTCTTAATATCAGAAAGAGACAAAAATCCTTGATTCACCCAATGCAGATGAATCACATCCGCCTGTTGCACTAATGGGTGCTTCGATAAATCCGTGCCTGTATTGGCTATGGAAACTTGAAAAAGGTTCTTCTTGCTAAAGAAGTTACAGATAAAGATTATCAGTCGTTCCCAAATGAAGCGAAAAGAATTAAGCCTATGTGAAGTCCATGAATTATTTACAGAGAAAACTTTTACATGGTCTGTTTTCCGATCACGTACTAACATAGAAACCTCTACACCAGATTTACCCAATGCTTTCGCTAGTCGGTTCGCAGCGACTGCCGCTCCACCGGTTAATTCAGAAGTATTTAATATCAATATATTCATGGCTTCTCTATTATTTTCCAATAACCATTTTTATCTGCACCTACACGTTCTATGTAATTCTTATCTTTCAACGCCTTCATTATTTTTCGAATATATTGTACCGTTAGCCGCAACTCCGCAGCTAATTCTAATTGAGTAACAGATGGCTTATTTGCAACGAGCCTATAGACAGCTCTCTCTGTATCAGTAAGCTCATTTACCCGCTCATGAGAAAAAGTTAAGTGCAAAAATCCCATCTTATACTCATACATAGGAGCGGATAATCCCTCAGCTACGCAGTTATCAATAATACGTTGTGTTCCCCGCCCCCAACTTTCAATAAAACCTGCCTTGTAAAAGACATCCGCTATCAATTTATTATGAGGCCTAGAGAGGTTAGATCGAGAGAAATCCTCCTCGATCACACTTTCCCACGTCAACCCCATTTTCGCAGCCAAGAACATATTTAACTGATTCCCTTGTAACTCGGAAGTAACGCTTCCACTCCGGGTATAATACCGTCCATGCACGGAAATCGGCATGGCAAAAGGTTGGACTTCTATTTCCAAATATTCCTTACCTGCCCTTTCCTTTAAATGGATAAGAGGCATAATACCTGTTTTCTGAGCGATAAAGTTCGGAAGTTTCTCAATCAACTTCTTTGGCTGCTCTATCCCTACAACTTCTCCTTTATCATCGATACCGATATATAATACACCACCCTCCGTATTACAGAAAGCTGATATATAACGGGTATATTCGTCATGCCATGACTCCTTAAATTCGGTATGTTGGTTTTCTTTCATTCTATTGTAACTACTCTTATCAACCCAAAGGTACTGAACATATTAGATTAAACAATAATGCTTTATGAATATCAAGTAAAAAATTCAATCAAACGACCCTATCAATCATGAAAAAACAATAAACACTTTTTGTGAAAGTATCTCAAATACTTACTTAAATCAATGAAAAATCTAAGTAAAGCAGGTTTATAATTAATACAGCCCACATGTTCTATACCTTTAGAATGAAAAAAAGTACCTTTATCTCTAAAAATTATTTTTGCATGTATGGGGAAAAAGAACTTCTCTGGTTTTCCATATATGGTATCCACAATCTTTATTTTTTTATTTAGTAGATACCTATTCAAATAAGACTCATCAGCAACAGCTGCTATATTATTTTTTTCCACATCTATATCTACCGCAATCATACACTGTTCAGCAAGTTCCAAATATTCCTTTGTACGTCCACCATTTAATCCTCCTTGAAAGTAATACACTCCTTCATCATAAGAAATATAAGCCAAGGAATTTGGATTTCTATCATATGGAAACTTTTTAGGAGACTTTATTTGATATATATGCCAAGATAAAGCCAATAAATAACCCTCGCTCTCACATGGAATCAGTTCCTTACTCAGAATTGTCCGTTTAAAAATAACATCCCCGTTGAAGAAAAACAAATAATCACATTGAGACAAAGCAATCCTATGTTCATAAAACATTTTAAACCTATACAATGTATTATTTCTTCCCCCTAAGTCTTTTTGATACAATTTTACAACTGATTCAGGAAAAAAATCATCGCTATCTGTAAATACAAAATAGATTTTTTCTGCATCCGGGAACAAATACTTCTGACTTGTTTTATAAAAATCATCCCACAAGCTCAAATATTTACCTATTCCTATATATAAAATTCCTATTTTCATTTTAACCAATTTTTTGTCTACAAAGTCAACAAAGTTAAAGCTATTTCCTCTGTAAATCGTTCCAGATTATATGTACGTTCAGCCAACTGTCTACCATTTTCCCCTAAGCGCTTAGCTTCTTCCGGATGACTACTCAAATATTGAATCGCTTCAACCCAACCATTGATATCACCATAAGCAACTTTTATCCCAACTTTCTCCTTTTCAACATCAAAAGGAAAAGTTGGATTATCTGTTACGATTATAGGTAAACCTAGGGCAAGAGCCTCGACCAATGAAGTTAAACCTACAGTATAAGGAAAATTCAAACAACAAATCAAAACAGCAAAAGCATTATTCGTTTTCTCTGCCATTTCAAGATGGGTGGAATCTACAATATTAAAATGTATATTCGCTTTTAACACACCTATTTCTTTTTGTACAAGCAGTTCATAATCACTGACTCTTCCTCCAAATCGAGTCGTATAGATATCACAAGGTTCCGTTAGCTGGCTAAATGCCCTAATAAGTGTTATAAAATCACGATTCTCTCGTCCTGTCGAGATAAAGTAGGATCGTGTTTGCCGAGTAGCTCTCAACTGATCATAAAATTTCAAATCAGCACCCCAATGAATCACAGAAGTATTTTCAGCCTTTACTTTGCCCGTTCTTAGGGATTCCTCCAATAATATATCACTAAAAAAGAACATCTTATCAATCCCCTTATAAAAAAAAGCGGAACCTAATCTTCTGATTATCCCCTTAGGGATAATCACAGCCGAATGATGCCATATAACAATCGGCTTCTTGTACAACCCTAAAGCCCTCAAAAAGATCAATAACTCAAGCCCCGTATGAGTCACCGCATAAACCGCATCATAATGTTGAGGACAAAAAAGTATCTTCCTGAGATTATATAACATAAGTTTCCATTTATAAAGATATGGGTTGAATGGAATAGTATGATATATACATTCAATCCCATATCGGGAAAGATGTGTCAAGCCATACAACAAATGCCCTGGCACAGTTCCTTCATACCATCCTCTATTATATGATCTTACAGGAATCATATGATAATAATATACTTTCATTATAACTCGATTTTTAAACCTCTATCTTTTCAAGAAATTTATCCACAAAAGAATCCCATGTAAAAGATTTTACAGCATTATGCGCTGCATCACATAAATGAATATACATAGACTCTTCTTGATCTAAAATAGACATAATTAACTCTGACAGAACCAAAGATTTATTTTCTTTCAGATAGAACCCAAATGATATATCCTCCCCAAATGTCTCAACAAAACTCTGATAATAACTCACAACTATTGGTGTATAAAAATACATAGCCTCCACAGAAGAAGAATACCCTGCCCACAAAGGAGTTGGGTTAATAAGCACTTTCGCTTTTAATAAAAGATCATAATAGCATGCCCTATCTTTATCATCAGACTTATCTAGATAACCATAACAGTATACATTATCAGGCAAGAACGTAAAATTATTCTTTGTTAACCCTATGATATGCAATTCTAGTTTAGGATATTGCTTTTTTAATTCTTGAAAACACTGGACTAACATTCTCGCCCCCTCTAAATATCCCTCTCTACCAATAAAGAGCAATATTTGAGAACAGTATTTATTAAGAACGATCTGATTCTTATCAACAGAATATTCATATGCGTTATTTATCACATTCTGCTCCAAGTAAAATATATTTCTATTCTTATATCTTTCACTCATATATCTTACGATATCAGGAAAGAGAGAGATCACATAATCTGCATTTTCTATAATATATCGTTGCCTTGCGATTTCTTCTTGCTCCCATTTACACGGAACTTTCTGCTGACGCTGTGTATACAGATATTCAGCTGTCCAATCACATAGTAATACATTAGGGACATTAGAACCGACAGGCAAATAGTCATAGGATATAAATATATTCAAATCGCTTCCTTTATATTTTGCCAAAGCCCTCTTTATTTTCAGATTAATGACAGCTCTATTCAAGCTCGTCTGCTCATAAGTGTACGCATGTTCCTTATATAACCAATTCACGACAGGAGCTATAAGATATTTCCATATGGTCTTACGAATATATTTATTAGAATATATATTCACTCGATTTACTTTTACACCCCTATTCTCCAATGATTTAGTAAACAAATAGGGTACATTTGACCAACAAGTTAATGATCTTGAATCACCCGGACTAAATACTGTAACTTCTCTAATCATAATTATTACCTAAAGAACGATGAAACATATCAAAAAAATCGCTTATATACTGATCATAGCTTTTCCACATACGATTGGGCTTTACTGCAACTTGTCCTAAAGGAGCGTTCATGGATAAAGCATCATCTAACTTTTTTACAAAATCCATTTGTTCCATAGGATTAAAAATATCACCATTGGGAAATTTCACCAAGCAAGACGCTCCAGCCACATTAGAGCATAGCGTATAGCATCCTGCCAATAAAGCCTCATTCACTACTGCTCCAAATCTCTCATAAAAACTTGGAAGCACAAATATTTGACCCATATTATAATATGCCAGTAAATCATCACCTTGTTTTTTCCCAACAAATAGCACTTTCTTTTCAATAACCAACTCTTTTGTTAGCTCTCTCAGTTGATCTTCCTGCTCTCCCTCACCTACTAACACCAAGACCGCATCAGGGAATTTTGGCACAAGAGTTGCAAATCCCTTCATTAAAAACGGAAGATTTTTAATATTGATCAAACGCCCTACAAAAAAGACAATTCGCTTTCCTGTCAATTCTAACAGCTTTGTTACTTTAATAGATTTAGGTAATGAACGATGTAAAGCCTCCCTAAAAATCTCATCATGTTGAATAATAGGGAAAAATAAAAATTTATCTGATGGTTGAAAATGTCTCTGATACCAATCCAACACATCCTGATTAGTCAAGATGATCCCAGTATAGGCCTTGAGTAATATAGCACGTATAACCTTTTTTACTTTTGAATAAGTACATGCGATATTACGACTATCATCACAAATGGTAAATACATGAAGTTGCCTATTAAACAGAAACTTATAAAACAGCACCAAAAAGCCTAGAATATTAAACTCACTACAAAAAACGACATCCGGCTTTTCTTTCCAAAGTATAGATATAACCTGCAACCTCAAATTCTTTATGCCCCACAATCCCGAAGCTAAATAACGAGGTGTAAATAAAAGTTTAGCCTTCAGTTTATCTTGTATAAATGACTGCTCTAACGCATCTCTAAACTCAAAATAAAATATGGCTTCGAACTCCTTATTCAGGGAGTTAAAAAAATCTATCCGATAGGGAGCTATCGCCGGATGAAATATGATCGCACGTTTCCTCATATCCGCACATTTAATTATTTTCCACTAAAAGACAATAGTTTTTCAAAAGCATAAAAAAGATTTTCTCGTGAATTTCGAGAAAGATACTCTTGATAACCATTTTGAGAGCAATGCCATATAGACAAATTCACAACAGCATCTATACACTCATTTACAGAGTCTTGCCGGATAGCTACACCTAAAGAGTATTTCTTTATTACCTCCTCCATATAATACCCTTTACTTACTATCAATGGTTTTGCAAATAGAGAAGCTTTCGCAAACATATTGCTACTTTGAGAAAAATCCACATAAGCTGCATATATCACATCGCTAATCTCTATCAACCTATTAAAATCGGCCTCTGTCGGAATATTCTCCCCATAATAAAAACAATTAATCCTATGAGAAAAATTATCCAAAACATAACGAAGTTCCTCACTACTCATGTATGTCTTACCAGCCATTACGAAATAATATGAATCGGAAGACATCCTTTTTGCCGCTTCTACAAATGTATATATCCCCTTACGAAAGCTCATCGCCCCTAATATAGATATAATTTTCCGCCCTTGAGCTTTCTCCAAGATAGAATTAGCAACTTCATAATGTTTGTCCGGAGCTGAAGAATCCGCAAAATCAGGAAATAATACTACATTAGATTGATATACCTTCATCGTATCAATACAAAACTCATCCAACACAGCTATTGAGTCACAATATTTAGAACGTAATATATTTCTTCTATCTAACTGAAAATAGCGTCCCGAATTACGAGGAGACAAAAACAATCCAGAAAAACGAACAGGAAATACAATATCAAATAACTTCACCGATATCAACTCATTCATGTAATCATCCATACAACAAAAGAAGACAAGGTCTATATCTGTAGACAAACGTCTCCTCACCGTACACAAATTTTTCAATGTAATAAAGCTATTCAGAAAAACAATCAATTTTTTATAAATTTGATTTTTAGGCAATGAATGCACTCTATCATACTTTATACAACAACACTGTTTATCTATAGACAGATGCGTTGTATATATATCAACAGAATGACCTAACGCACACAACACATCATAAAATACATCTAAATACACTTTATGGTGTCCCGACAAATTTGGTTCTACAAGAGCTATTCTCATCTTTCAACTCCTACTTTCTTATTTTCAATACTCCGAACAACAGCAGTTCTTAACGCCCAAGATACAAATAAAAAACCTTTTGTATACTCATATTCATATCCACAATCAGCCAAATAAGAAGAAATGTTTTCCTTATCATGATTCGCATGATACACACATATCGCAAACTTTAAACGGGAGCTATATTCTGCGAATGTTTTCCTTGCACCTAGTAACGCCTGCATCTCTGAGCCTTCAATATCCATTTTTATGAAAAGTTTAGCAGGACTTGACCGCTGTTCCATAAAAGAATCTATTGTTAAGGTAGATTCGCTATCCTCTCTACCTACAAACATTCTTATAATACATACCTTATCCATCCATGGATCAAATGTCGCTTTCAAGGCAGGAATCCACTCATCTTCACATTCAAACAAATACACTTGATCCACATAGTCTATCGCATCCAAAGAAAAAATTCCTTCCGCTCCTCCTATATCTAGCAAAGTATACCCCTCTAAAGATATATCCATAGATAAATAACGATGAGGAGACTGAGGATCTTGCTCTATCAGTAATCGTCTATAAACCTCTATTACTTTCTCTTTAGTAAAAGATGCTGGAAAATACAATTTTTTCTCATTATGTAAAACGAAAAACAGCCCAAGCTTCTCATCAGACAAAACAGCAGGTTCTATTTCTCTATAATCCAAACTATACCTCCCAGGATACATAGTCAATCCATATTTATTCATAAATACATAGGCATTGATCTTTCCATTCTTTTTAATCAACACCGCTACCCATACCACAATCTTACAATAGAAATAGAATCTCCATTTCCTTAATAACTCTAGTAGACTTCCTAAAAATAGAGAATAGACTTTTTGTCTAAAAAAAGCAGGCAAACATTTACGATAAATCTCTGTTATCATTTATTTTCTTTTTTATAAGCAAATAGACACAATCTCGAAAAACCACAGATCTAGAAAACCACAAAATACTAACGTATAAAAAAATTGACAATACAATTTTCAAAAACAAAAGTGTATAGTTATTACTAAAAAAACGAATCAAGAATGAAACAAGAACAAATACCCCTACAGTTATCAACAAATAGGGTAAAACATCTTTTGCTAAATAAACAATCTTCATATGGATAATCCGATATACCCAATAATGCCAAAAGAATAAGAAAATAAAATAAGTTACGACATAAGTTATAACCATCCATTTTATTCCATAGCCAGCCATGCAGCAAAGAAGAACTAGTTGCACAATACCTTGACACATATTCCCATATAAATAAAGATCAGACTTTCCATGAGAAATCAATATTTGCGTATAAAGTATCCATATGGGATAAATAGCCCCTAAGAAACACAGTATTTGCAAAATAGGCACACTAGGCATCCATTTCTCACCTATTGTCACCAATATAAATTCAGGCGCAACAAAAGCCAGACCCAGCATTGCAGGAAAAGAGACAAAAGCCGCAAAACGAGCCATCTTTCTAAACACATGTAACTGACGTTCTCTATCTTCACGAACCTCAACTAAAACAGGTTGAGCTACAGAATTTATCATACCACTTAAAAAAGTGTTACCCATGCTCATCCATTTATAACCTTGCGTATAATATCCAACTTGAGCAGCATTATATAATCGTCCTAACAATACTGAAAAAACATTATTGTTAATTTGCGTAAAGACATTAGTAAAAAACAGTTTTACACTAAATGAAAACATATCTTTTAAAGGCCTAAAATCAAACTCAAAAGTCGGTCGCCAAGGAGAAACTATACATTTCAACAATGAGTTTACAGAAATATAAACCATACTTTGTATAGCTAGAGCCCAATAAGCCATCCCTTTCATAGCAAGAAACACACCTATAATCCCAGAAAGCAACAGTGAAAACACATCTATTTTAGCCTGTTCCTTTACCATTAGTCTCTTAAACATCACTGTATAAGGAACGCTTGCTATTCCTGAGAAAAAGAAACTTAAAAAAAGAACCCTAGATAAAGACGTCAATTCTGACCGTCCATAAAATGAAGATATTAGTGGCGCACAGAAATACAAGAGTATGTATATAAACAAACCTACAAAAAATGTGAACCAAAATACCGCATTATATTCTTTATGCGTAGCATCCACTTTATTGGTTAAAGCTACCGTAAACCCACTATTAATAATACTTCCCGCTATTCCCGTAAATATCGCCAACATCCCGACCAGTCCATAATCCTCCGCATTAAGTATCCGTGCCAGATAAATACCAAACAACATCCCCAACAACTGTTGCACACCATTGCTCACCCCTCCCCAGAAGAGCCCTTTCGCTGTCTTATCTTTTAATGATTGTTCCGCCATTTGACATTTATGGTAAAAGTGCAACAAAGATAAACATTTACCTTTGGCTAACGGTGAAAAATGGGAAGCTTTTCTTTCTTTATGTATATTTTACGATATATGATCTATGAAAATCTTGATTTCTATACATAGAAAATGAGATTAGTATTAATAGAAATTGGATTTTCTATCAACAGTTGTCTGAGACTAGCTAGGCAAAAAACAGACAAACACCTAGTAAATAGACATATAGTCTCGAAACGATTTCAAAGCCCCCTTATTGTGTCTTTTCACACTCCGACTTCTCATAGAAATAAAAACGAGTATCGATGGAGCTTGATAGACGGAAACCGACAAACAACGACATAAACCGACACTGGCCGATTTGCCTCATTCAGCCTGACATACCTTTGTCATGTTTTCGAAAACAAGGTAATTCATTTAATCATCTTTTAAAATTTAGAAATTATGGCAGTAAAGTACAGATTGATCGAGAGAAAGAACTTGGGTAACGACAAGACAGAAACACCCAAGAAACAGTATGCGCAAGTGGTCTATGGGGATCTCGTAGAGTTCGAGACTTTCCTTGAGGAAGTGGCAGATGGAAGTGGAGTAGGCTCCGCCCAAGTCAAGGCGGTACTCGACCGTATCAATATCGTGTTGAAACGAAATCTCTCGCAAGGGCGCAGGGTGAATGTAGGCGAATTGGGTAATTTCCGTTTTGGGGTAGGCTCTACGGGAGCCCCTACCACCGAGGAATTTACCACCAGTTTGATCAAAGAACCTAAAGTTGTCTTTAGCCCCGGAAAGGCCTTGAGAATAGCTAAGAAACTCACTAATTTCGAGAAAAAGGAACTCTCCGAACCGCAAAGCGGGGGTAGCCAAGACAGCGAAAGCCCTGACGAGATCTAAAATCTCAATCTCTATTCGCGGTGGATTTATGCTTTCAATACGTAAATCCACCGTATTGTTTCCAATATAAAACAAAAAGCAAGCGGATGCGTTCCTACATCTTAAACGTATGATGATTATCACCCGAGACGAGAAACGAACCATCCAAGTCCAAGAGAGAACGATCGAGGTAGTCCCTATCTGGGAATGGATTCTCAAGCCTTCCCCGCATAAATCCTCCGTATAATATCCACCACCTTCATACCTTCCAAGACGTTGGTCGTTATGATCTCGCCGGGGGCGCCGGAAAGGACATTGACTACGTTACGGATCACGAAGTTGTGGTTTTGGGCGGAGCCTTTGTAAGGGCCATAATCATTGCCGGGGTTGGTAGGGGCCAATTCCGGCATTTCATGCCCCTTGATATGGCAATATTCTACCTCATTCATATATTGACCGCCGATTTTCACGCTGCCATTCTCAGCCACGATCAGCATGCTGCTTTCCAGATTCTTGTCCCATACCGCCGTAGAGTAGCTCAAACTACCCATTCCACCGTTCACGAAATTAAAATTCACGAAACCGGAATCCTCAAAGGCGGTCAGTTTCTCGTGGTTGAAGTCGGCGAAACGGGTCTGGATATTACAGATATCCCCGAATAACCAGTACATAATGTCGATGAAATGGGAGAATTGGGTGAATAAGGTACCACCATCCAAGGCAGCGTCGCCATGCCATCCTCCGGGTTTATAGTAGCGTTCGTCACGGTTCCAGTAGCAATTCAGCTGCACCATATAAATCTGGCCTAATTTTCCGGACTCAACCATCTCCTTGATCCAGACCGAAGGCGGGGAATATCGGTTTTGCATCACGCAAAATACCTGCTTACGGAATCTCAGCGAGGTATAAACCACTTTCTCGGCATCCGCCAAGGTCAAGGCCATAGGCTTTTCTATGACCACATGATGTCCGCTTTCTATCGCTTGGATCGCCATCTCGGCATGTAAACCGTTGGGTGTACAAATATTCACCACATCTATATCCAATCCCAAACGGAATAGTTCATCTATATTCCGGGCGAAAGGGACCGCATAAGCCTCGATCCCCAGCTCCTCTTTCGGACGGATATCACACAAAGCGACCAACTCCGCCCCTTCATCCCGGGTAATCATCTCGGCATGACGCTTACCTATATGACCACAGCCGATCACGGCGAAACGTATCTTCTTATTCATAAAACACTCTTTATAGATTCTATAATATAAGCCTGCTCCTCTTCTGTCATCTCCGTATGAATCGGCAAGGATAATACGGATCGGCTCAAGCGAGAAGCGACATTCAAATCCCCGGAAATCCGGCATCGACCCCTCATCACCTCCTGCTCCTGCAAAGGCAATGGATAATAAATCATAGAAGGAATACCTCGTTCTTTTAACGCTGCTTGTACTTGATCCCTCTTTTCTACAGCTAGCTGTACCGTATATTGATGATAGACATGCGATGAAAAGACTGATTTTAGCGGTTTGCGTACAGTTTTCAATCCGGAAAAGGCAGCATCGTATCTAGCAGCCACTTTACAACGAGCGGCGGCAAATTCATCCAAATACCGAAGCTTAACATCTAAGACAGCGGCCTGCAAGGTATCCAAACGGGAGTTGCAGCCCACCAAAGCATGATGATATTTTACCTTTTGCCCATGATTGGCGATCATTCGCAGTCGTTCGGCCAATCGTGCGTCGGAAGTAAACATCGCCCCACCATCACCATAACAAGCCAACGGTTTCGAAGGGAAGAAGGAGGTCGTTCCTATAGAGGCGATCGTACAGGCTTTCTTCACCGTTCCATCCGAGAAAGTATAATTAGCACCGATGGACTGGGCATTATCCTCGATCACATATAGATTATGACGGCTGGCAATACGCAAGATCGGTTCCATATCACAACACTGGCCAAAAAGATGAACTGCGATAATAGCTCTCGTCTTTTCAGACAAGGCATCTTCTATCTTTTCCGGGTCTATATTGAATGTACCGGGATCTACATCCACTAATACCGGCACTAGGCCAAGAGCCAAAGCGACCTCAGCCGCGGCGATATACGTAAAAGCAGGAACGATCACCTCATCGCCCGGATGTAAGTCTAATGCCATCAAGGAGATTTGCAAGGCATCCGTACCGTTGCCGCACGGGATCACATAAGGAACACCTAAATAACCTGATAAATGGTTACAAAATTCTTTCACCTGAGGGCCATTGATAAAGGCACAAGCATCTATCACCGTTTGCATGGCGGGATTGATCTCGCTACGCAAACGTTCATACTGCCTCCGCAGATCTACCATCTGTATCTGTTTCTCTAGCATCTTATCCATTCAAAAAATAGGGCTATCCCGTCGTTAAAACGAAATAGCCCCCTCATTATTGCGTTTATCTTATTATTTCACCTCACTACCCGGTTTCACCTCTTTCTCCGGAGTGATAACGGCCAGCTTTCCATCGAAATTCTCGGCGGAGAGAATCATACCCTCGGAAACAATACCTTTCAGCTTACGGGGAGCTAAGTTAGCGATGAAGCAAACTTGCTTGCCTACCAATTCCTCGGGTTTATAATGCTGGGCGATGCCCGATACGATCGTGCGTTTCTCCAGACCATCGTCTATACGGAACTGAAGCAGCTTATCCGCTTTCGGAACTTTCGTGCATTCCAGCACCGTACCCACACGGATATCCAGTTTCATGAAATCATCGAACTCAATATTCTCACGGATCGGTTTCGCCTTATAATTCGCTTCCTCATTCGCTTTCTTCGTATCCAATAATTTCTGCACTTGGGCCTCGATCACGCTATCCTCTATCTTCTCGAACAACAACTCTGCCTTGCCCAATTGATGACCGGCCTCCAATAGATCCGTAGCACCTAGGCGATTCCATCCCAACGGCTCTACATTCAGCATCTTGTTCAGTTTCTCCATGCTAAACGGCAAGAACGGCTCAAAAGCGATCGCCAGATTAGCCGTAATCTGCAAAGCGATGTTCATGATCGTAGCGACACGAGGCATATCCGTCTTCGCCAACTTCCAAGGCTCCATATCAGCGAGATACTTATTTCCGATACGGGCTAGGTTCATCGCCTCTTTCTGAGCGTCACGGAAGTGGTAGGTATCCAACAGGCGTTCCACGTTCTCTTTCACATCCGCGAAATCCTTCAAGGTCTGACGATCATAATCCGTCAACTCGCCAGCCGCCGGCACCTTACCCTCGAAATACTTATCCGTAAGGACTAAAGCACGATTCACGAAGTTCCCTAAGATAGCGACCAACTCATTATTATTACGAGCCTGAAAATCTTTCCATGTGAAATCATTATCCTTTGTCTCCGGCGCGTTGGCCGTCAAGACATAGCGCAACACGTCTTGCTTGCCCGGCATATCCACCAGATACTCGTTCAACCAAACCGCCCAGTTGCGGGAAGTAGAGATCTTGTCGCCCTCCAAGTTCAAGAACTCGTTAGCGGGAACATTCTCCGGCAAGTTATAAGAACCTTCCGCTTTCAGCATGGAAGGGAACACGATACAATGGAACACGATATTATCTTTACCGATGAAATGGACCATTTTAGTCTCCGGATCCTTCCACCAAGTCTCCCAGCTATCCGGCAACAACTCCTTCGTATTAGAGATATAACCAATCGGAGCGTCGAACCAGACATACAGCACCTTTCCTTCCGCCCCTTCCACGGGAACAGGGATACCCCAATCCAAATCACGACTCACCGCACGGGGTTGCAGTCCCATATCCAGCCAGCTCTTACACTGTCCATATACATTAGGTTTCCATTCCTTATGATCCTCCAAGATCCATTTACGCAAGAACGGCTCCCACTTGTCCAAAGGCAGATACCAATGCTTCGTCTCACGCATCACCGGCTTGCTGCCACTGATAGCGGATTTCGGATCGATCAAATCCGTCGGGCTAAGAGACGTACCGCAAGCCTCGCACTGATCGCCATACGCCTTCTCGTTTCCACAATGCGGACAAGTACCCGTGATATAACGGTCGGCCAAGAATTGCTTCGCCTCCTCATCGTAGTATTGCTCGCTTGTTTTCTCGATGAATTCGCCTTTATCATACAATGTACGGAAAAAATCCGAGGCCATCTGATGATGCGTAGCGGAAGTAGTACGTGAATAGATATCAAACGTGATACCGAACTCCTCGAACGATTTCTTGATAATACCGTGGTAACGATCCACCACATCCTGCGGCGTGATCCCCTCTTTCTTCGCTCTCAACGTAATGGGTACCCCATGTTCGTCCGAACCACCAATCATCAACACTTCCTCCCCCTTCAACCGAAGGTAACGGGCATAAATATCAGCAGGCACATATACCCCGGCCAAATGGCCGATATGCACCGGTCCGTTCGCATACGGCAACGCCGTAGTAATCAGCGTTCTCTTAAAATGTTTTTCCATACCTTGTGTTCTCTTTTTGAGGGGCAAAGGTACGGAATAATTTGGTTAGACGAAAAAGAATAATTTCCTTTGTGAGTGAGTTTCCTCTTAATGAGGCTAGGAACTTTACCTCTAATAATAATATATATGGGAAGAAGACATAAAAACAAGGTATAAAAAAAGAGCTTACCGTTAGGGGACATAAGGCGGAAGCTCTTGGCATCATCGAAAAAGGTAATTTCTTCGACAAAAAGAAGATTATTATAATAAAGATCGAAGATAAGATTTACACGGCGGCTATTACGACTTCCGAGAAAGGGACCTTAATCTCGTTTATCTAAATTTAAATTGAGAATATATATTTAAGCATTGAAAGATTGCACCCATCCTTCAATGCCCAAACATATTCCGATTATTCATAAGGATTGATAATCTCCGTGAAAGTCTTTTCCTCGACTAGCGTACCATCCACCATAATTCCGATCGAGATTTTTGACTTGGATTCATCATCCAGTTTCACCGTAAGATGATAGCTATGCGAAGGCTCCAAGGTCAAAACGTTCGAATAGGTATGAGGTTCCTTCTCGCCGGGTAAGGTGAGACTGACGGTATATTGTAAGGCCCTCCCCACCGCACCTACGTTGAAATAGGCGGTCTTGTAGCTATAGTTGTTCTTGTTGAAGGTAAAGCTACGGCTCGACGCGTCGGCGGCGTACAGGGTGATAGCGTAATCCGAGAGGTTTTTCTTGATAAAATCGCTGAACTCGACATTTACCGAGGAGTTTGCCAAGGCACATTTCAGCGTTACTTCCGTTGGCTCCACGGGTTTGACAGTAAACGAGGTTTTCCCCGCCAAACGAGCCTGCCCCCAACCGCTATTGGTACGCTCTGCCTCACTCTCCGTGCAACTCTCTGCCGTAAGGAGATAGCCGGAGCCAGCGCTACAAGTGATTGGAGCACCGGCGATATCGCCATATTTACGGGAGGAGAAAACTACCGTCTCGCCACGGGAAAGGCTCACGTTGAAATCCTTTACATCAAAGCCGGACAAGGCACGGGTAACAATCTCGATTTTCGAGGTATCGACTACGGATAGCCAGATCTCGCCCTGCTCTTCAGCAGGCGCAAGCTCTTCCTCGCTCGTGCAAGAGACGAGCAACAAGAAACACAGGACGGATAATATATATAGGATTCGCTTATTCATAATTCAATGTTATGTTTTATAATTCATAAGAGAATATCAAGTTATCAATTGTCAACATCGCACCACGAGAACAACATTCCTCCTTATTTACATAATTAGTAGTCTTTATATCTCCCTCATTCGTATGATTAGAAGAAGAAATCATAATATGAAGATCTGTAGCTTTTAAATCGTAACGAGAATAAACTAATGGAAGCGAGAATTCTGTATATTCACTCGCCACAACCAATTCAATATTACCAGAAGCTATAACCGTAGTACCATTCAATACTTGAACGGTTACAGAACCCTTCTCTGCAGTATCCTGAGAATCATTCACATATTTATAAAAACCTTTAAGACTAACGGGGCGAGAGAGAAAAGCAACACCTTCATTGTAAACTTCCGAACCATTATTATAACTATAAGAGCCTAGAAAGAGTTTTCCGGCAGAACGATTGCTGACTGAAGGGACATTACTACAATAATAATTACTATAAGAAGTATTTCCTGTCTGCTTCTTATCAGCGATAGAGGCACCACTATGATCCCAAGCAACATTACGTATGACCATCGCATTATCTCCGTTTTGTGCAGACAGCTCCTTATAAATATCTGCCGTCGAATCATAAGGATTCTGCCCAATACCCACAGCTTTAGCTTCAGGTTGATGTGAAAGCCAATTTAAAGATGTATTAAACGTAGATGGAATCATATACCATGAATTTTGATTAGAAGAAGCAGTATTATATGTTTTTTGGTTAACACTAGCCCAATTAGCAGGTTCAGAAATCTTCATAGAGAGTGTTGTTTGAAACCACTTCAAAAACACAGCAGTCACTATAGACCATCTTCCCCCTTGATTTATAGTTCCGTTAATCGTCTCCTTCAACTCCTCAAAATCCCCATTAGGAACAGGAGCTGCATCCTCTGTAGTTACCGTCTTGGTATTACTGCTATATACCGCTCCAAAACGAGAGCGAAGCGTATATCGTGTGGAAGGTTCAAGACCCTTTATCACCAATCGATCATCAACAGTAGATTCGGAGGGGATCCAAGTCTGTCCATCAGCGGAAGCCTCGTAAACGATATTGGCGAGTACCTTATCTGTCATCTCCTGATGGGTAGTCATGTTATCCGCAGTCATAGGGGTTATATAAATGAATTTACTCCAGACATCGTTTTCCTTCTGATCTGGAATAGTGAAGGCAGGAAGATCAGGATCACATACAACTATATACCGGGTCTTCGCTACGAGATTCTTATATTGCCAAGTATGAGATACGCCTCCTCCTATTTGATTGGTACCGATAAGTTTCAACTCGTAAGTAACATCCCCAGCAGGTAAAAAGAAATCCTTATCATTTTCTAATCGGGCCGGTTTTTCCCCCGCCACTCCGAGAGTCAATTCATAACTTCTAAACTGAGCGATCAACTCATCCAACATACGGGGATGGAAAACAGCTTGTAGAAGAGAAGCTTTAATTTCAGCTTCCGTATCAGTGTTTGGAGCGATGGTAACCGAAGTCTCTCCATAAAAAGCCGGTGTATAAGACAATGCTGTTGGATCACCATAACTGGCTTTCAACAAGTAACTTCCCACAGAAAGAGTACAATGAGTAGTTCCGGGCTGTAAAATCTTTACTGTCAAACCATTCGATGCACTCACTACTTCAATCGTAAAATCTGTAATTTCAGGAAGATCCTCTTCCGCCAGCGAAGCCTTCGTCTGTACGTCGCCGACAGCAGACTCCACCTCGATCCCGGTGAGGAGCAAGCGTCCTTCGCCCTTGCCTCCATCACGGTTAAGAACCTCATCGGCGCAACCCGCCATCATCCAGCAAAGGGTGGCCAAGGTCATTATCTGTCGTATCATCTTTCTCATATCCTATATCAATGCTTTTTATTCATAAACCAATTCCATCTCGTCTATCCAAAGGGTACTGCCTTCCCCCCCGATGAAGTAATCACCGTACTTGCTAGCCGCCGCCACGATGACGATATATTTGGGCGTACGATTCGTCGCACGATATTCCAAGGGTATCTCAATCTGCTTATAGCTCGTGGTAGACTGTCCGCTGATGAACTCGCCATAGGCGATGATATTACGGTCGTTCTTGTCGAAGACCTGCCGGACAGAGGGCTTGGTACGGATCTCGTAAGGCTCTGGCTTATCCGAGAGGGCGATATATATCTGGCAAGAGTCCGGACGGCCCCGAAGGTTTTCCAGACTGCCCACATCCTGCCCGATACGATTGATCGTGGTAGAGGTATATTTATATTGGAACTTGAGGGAGGTAGGGAATGAGGTGAACGGACGGCCCAATTGCAGCACGCCATTCGTGCCGTCCAACGCGAAATCGCCCGTGAAGATATTCCCGGCCCCCAGCTTGATCACGGCGTCCTTGGATTCCAGCAAGGCAGCTTTCCCTGACACGCTCTCGGTCGTAGGCGTCGTCAGGTTACCGATGAAAGCCGCCGCACCCGGGTTGCCGGTTCCCCAGAAGGAGGTTCCACCCGAAGGCCACGGATTCCATTGCTTGCCGTCTTGCGACCAATCCTCGAAGCCTCCGTTTGTCAAAGCTACCTCGCCGGCGGTGGTAAACGAGCCGCTGCCCGTCTGCGCGTTGTCTACGCTGATGCGATAATCATAGGCCGTACCGCCCCGCAGCCCGCCGATCGTAGCGGTGAAGGAGGTACCCGAGGTCTTCACGTCCGCCGTCGTGCTCCACGCGGAAGCCGTCTGTTCCTTATATTCCACCACCGGGGTCTTGCCGCTTTGCACAGAGCCGGTAAGCGTGGCTTTCGTCACCATGGGGAAGACGCTAGACGAGGTAGAGGCACCGCCCTCGCTTTGCTCTATCACCACTTTCCATTCCTGCCATACCTCCTCGCCGGCACGAGCCGCATAAAAAGTCTGCGGATAGGTGAAGTCGCGCACGGTAGTAGGATCGGGCGTGACACGTCCGTAGGCCCCGCCAAGGTTAAGCGTACGAATCTTGATGTTGGAAAGATCCTGATCCGCGCTCACGTAGATCATGGCTACACGACTAACAGGATCTACCAAGTGATCCACCATACCGTCTACGTCTACCGTACGATCCACGATCTGGCGTACGGTAAGTGTCCATGGATTATCTTGGTAGGTACGAACGTTTAGTTCAAGCGACGTAGAGAGGTCGAGCCGCGTATTGGCCGATAACGAGAGGCTGTCGAGCGAGGCGAAATCATGAAAAGGGAATTTCTCCTTATCGTCGCAGCGGGCAGAATCCAGCTCGATCGTAGCGTCGCGGGGATCAAGTATGAGGCGCGTCAGTTTCAGCCGCGACACGTCTACGGAGTCGTTCACGTAAAGCGTCACGGTACGCGCCGTGCGGTCTATGTCCACGCCGGATGCCACCGTCCCGTCTTCCGAGGCGCGCAGGCCCTCCACCACGATCTCGCCGATCGTACCCTCCACCAGCGGGTAGGGTATATCGTTCTCGATACACGAGGCCAGTCCCAATAAGGCGACTAGGCTCGCTATGCGTAAATTCTCTTTAAGCATCAATCGTTGTATCTTCATTCAATTAAATTTTCCCTATTAAAGATAGAAAGTCATACCTATGTTGATCGAGAATAGGTTGATCTTGAAATTACCGGAGGAGACGCGCTGGTGGCCCTCCTCTATCTGGTTCGTCTTTTGATCGACCCACTTGAAATCGAATCCCATCACGCCAACCGATACCTCCACGGCCGACCAGTCGGTGATGAAGGCCGTCATCCCGGGGGCGATACCGATCTGCAGGTTATGCGACGTCTGGTAGGAACCGTCGTAGGTGGTGCCCGTACCGGTGGAGTTCTTGCCCGTACCGTATCCATAGGTCAGGCGCGCCTCATTGAAAAGGCCGAATATCTTGCTGCGCCCGATAGGCATATAGGTGCGCAGGAAGCCGGATACCTCGTACTTATGCTCCAGATAATAGAGGTTGTCGAGGCTGATGTTGAAATCCTCGCCGAGATTCAACTCGAAATTTTTCAAGTCGAGGTAGTCGCGGTGATAGGCGAAACGCATACCCGCGGAGATATTATTGCGGAAGAAATAGCCCACATAGGGACTGATACCGAAGTTATAGCCGTTCCCCTCCACGTTTTTCAAGACGAGGAAATTCAAGTTCCCCTCGTCGTGCTCGGAGTAAGAGACGGTTCCGCCCGCCATCCATGTACCTTTCGGGATGAAGACGGTCTCTTGCACTTCTCGGTCGATGCGATTGATGGCTCTCTTGCCACGTTGGGCCCAAGCCTCCCCCACGCAAAGAGCGCAAAGGAGGGTTAGACAGATCAGTTTATTTATTCTCATTTTTCCTATTCTAGTCATATTTCATCAGGAGATTCAGAATCCCCTCCTCCACCGGGCTCCGGCGTGCCGGGTTCGGCGGGTTCAGAGGGCGTGCCCTTGGAACGTTGCTTGTAGGCGGTTCGTACCTGGGCGAAAAGATGAGTCGCGTCGCGAACAAATACGCGCGCCTCTTCCGAGGGTTGCAACAGGCTGGAGGCGTTAGCCAGGGCGCACATGTCATCCAGCAGGTCTTGCGCCTCGGAGGCCAGATCCTTGGAGGTCACGTTCTCGGTACGTACCGATCTCGATTTGTCGCGCAGGGCGGCCAGCTCGGCGTAGCGGTCGTTGAGCCGTCGTAGCTCGGCGATGTAAGGTGCCAATTGCAAGGTAGCCACCGACTCGGCGAACTCGGGCTTGGCCAGATCGATAAGCAGGCCATTGATCACCTCCGTTTCCTGCGCCGTGGGTAGGTTGGCGAAGTCGCGGTAAGCGCGCAAGGCGGGTTCCATCCGCTGGGCGGCGGCACGCTCGGCGGCAAGGGGCAGCTTGGCGAAATCCAGTACACGGCGTACCACGTAGTTACCTGCCGTATCGCGGTCGGCCTCCACTTGCTGCATCTCCGGTGTCTCTTCCGAGGCGGAGGTTTGCATCGTGATCTCTGTCAGCTCGCCGATAATACCGTTCATGCGCGTTACCTGCGTGGCGGAAATGTTGAGAGCGGGCACTCCGCTATCGGTTAGCAACGAGATCTCGTCCGGCGATTCGGAATCGGAGCCGCTCGGCATCAGTTTCATGTAGCGTTTCAACAAACTTAGCTTCTCGGCCTTGTTCAAGTTACCCAACGACATCGGGGGAATCAATGTGAATGTACCCATAATACGATTTTTTTAAAGGTTATTATTCGTTTGTACCCGCTTCGAGGGGTCGAAAAGCCTGTGCCGGTTAAAAAAAACGGATTTCGAGGGGTCGAGAAGCATTTCCCCGTTTCAGGAAATGGTTCTCGAGGCCTCGAAATGTATTTTCTTGTCCCGGGAAGGCATCCCGAGCCCTCGAAAAGCATTTCCCGGTTTCAGGGAAGGGATTTCGAGGGGTCGAAACGGGTTTCGCAAATATAGGGAATTATTCTTGAACCTGCGGAGTGCCTCCGTAAATTAATTCCATCTCATCTAGCCACAGCGTACTACCTACACCTCCAATAAAGTAATCGCCGTATTTGCTGGCCGAAGCCACAACAATGATATACTTGGGAACGCGATCCACCGACCTGTATTCCAAGGGGATCGTAAGTTGCTGGTAACTATCGGAGCTTTGTCCGCTGGTAAACTGGCCGTATGCGATGACACCCGCGTCGTTCGGATCGAAAAGTGTCCGTTCGGAAGGCTTTGTCTTGAGCACATATGGCTTATCAGACAAGGCGATGTAAACTTGACATGAGTCTGGACGACCTTTCAAATTCGACAAATCACCTACGTCCTGACCGATCTGACCGATCTTATCGATCGTAACGGAGGTATATTTGTAATGGAACCGCAAAGAGACCGGACGGGATGTGAACGAACGGCCTACGTTCAAGACGCCATTCGTGCCATCCAAGGCGAAATCGCCCGTGAAGATATTCCCGGCACCCAGCTTGATAAACGCGTCCTTACTCTCCAGCTTGGCCGCGTTGCCGGATACGCTTTCATTCGTAGAAGTCGTGAGATTACCAATATAAGCTGCCGCGCCGGGGTTACCCGTCCCCCAAAAAGAGGTTCCTCCCGAAGGCCATGGATTCATCACTTTTCCGTCTTCCGACCAATCCTCGAAACCGCTATTCGGCAAAGCCATCTCCGTCTCCGTAATGAAGGCGGCATTCGTCTCGATCACGTCCGTACCATTCAACAATTGGTATTCATATTCCGTATTGGCGGTCAATCCCTTCACGGTAGCGGTGGCTATGGAGGTTTCCGACTGAGACGAGGTTTCCGCGTCTATCCAAGCATCCGTATTCTTTGGACGATACTGGAATTTCAAGGATGAAAGATCGCCGGAATCAAGCGTGATATCCGAGGCTGTCAGGTAAACGAACTGGCTCCACGGATTCGCGGACAAGGTAGCGCCGCTCTTCGCGTTCGGGTCGATCGTAAAGTCGTAGGTGTACTGGTTCATCGTAGGATCTACTGTTACGGTTACATTTCCCGTTCCGGTAGCCTGATTCTTAAAGTTCAAGATATAATGGTCTTTCGCACTAACGCTCGAGATTATTTGCTCATTGGTATTCGTCTTTCCGGCAGCAGAAATAACCGTATAGGCCACCGTCAAGTCGGAAACCGGGAAATAAACCACCTTAGCCCCACTTGCCGGTGTGAAATCCACCGGGGCGATCGAGGCGGTAGCGCTCTTTACCTGCACGTTGATACTGCCCGCACCCAGCTTATCCAAGAAAGCCTGCTCGAAAGCTACCGTCACCTTCACGTTCGCCAAGGAGCAAACCAAGTTGGCGGTCGCGGTCTTGCCTTTCTCTATCGTCACCGTGGTCTTGCCCGTATAATAGGCGCGATCCGCTCCGGCGGTACCGTCCCATCCGTAAGAGACAGCCTCGATGGTATATTCACCTTGCTTCAACGAGAGTTCTTTACCTTCCAAGTCCACCGTATGGTCATTCGTCTCAAACTTCGTCACACCAGCTGAGTTCTTGATCACCACACGCATCTGCTTGGATTTATAATCGGCTTTCGTGTTCACATCCGCGCTTTGCTCCAAAGCTACACGCAAGTAGCCTTCGCCTTCCTGTGTGCTCAATTCATCACCTTGACAAGCGAAGAAGAAAGCACCAGCTATACATATTAATAAGATATTATAGATTTGTTTCATGATTTATTCCTCTTTTTTTGCCTCCTCAACAACAACTATCAAGTCCTCACTCTTAGATTGGTCATACTCATCGGATACCGTTATAGTAAACGTATGTGTTCCGGTAAAATTCGCTAACAGAGAAAATAACTGATCAGAAAGGGAGAATGAATAGGATGTCTCACCTGCTACTGGGAGAGGAAACAAAGCCCCTAAATCTTTATTATCTATCAAAGTGGCTCCACCCTCCGCGGTCAATCCCAAGTCGGCTAGCATCCCTTCAAATGTCGAGTCAGTTGTCTTGATTTGAATCCGAACATCCTTAATCTTGCCCGGGACATTCATGACTACCGCAATTGTAGGATATGTCTTATCCCCCTTAACATAAACATTCTGCTTGCCCAAGCAATCTCCGGTGATTGTTGGAGCGGCAGGTGCCTCGCCCGGCTCAACCGGAGTCACCGGATCATCATCAACCGGTACGTCCACGGCATCATTTACGCCATCCCACGTCACCTCAGCGGAAATCTCGATACCCTGCAATCCGTTCGGATCCTCCGGATCATACTCGCCCGGCTTCATCGTGATGGCCAACGCGTCGCCACCCAGCCAGTCGGAACTCTCGGCGGTAGCGGGCTTCGTGATCGTACGGCTCTCGCGTATATCCTTGTTATCCTTGTTCTTTCCCACGAAAGAGACCTTAATCTCCTTTACGCCTTCCTCTAGCATCCAATAGAAAGCGGCGGGCTGGGCGAAAGCCTCCGTACCGGAATAGCTAATCACCTTGCTTCGTGTGCCAGCCGTCACCGTGATCGACCAGCTAGTAAAGGAAGCCTGCATTTCCGTGGAATAAGCAAGCTGGATCTTCGTATTCGTCATCTTACAAGTAACCGCCACATCGGTAGACTCATTCTTCTTCATCGAGAAAGAGGTGCTTCCGCCATAGTAAGGCTCCGTCTCCGTCGGATCGCCCGGCTTATGGGCAGCCATCGTATAGTCGCCTACCGGAAGTTCCACGGAGGCATTCGTAGGATCGTAAGTAAGAGTCTTATAAACACCCGTACTGTTGCTGATCTCCACGATATATCCCGTGGCGCTCACCGATGGGATAGTCTCTCCAGACTCAGCCTCGGCCTTGGTCTGCACGTCATTGTTCTTCGAGTCTACAGCCACCCCCAGATTCAGCAAGCCCATCTCGGAGGAGTCATCATCCTTCCTTAGGATCTCGTTCTTCATCTCGCAAGAAGCCAATCCCATCATCAGGAGGCAACCCGCCATTATCGTATATCTTATATTCATCATTAAATTCGTTTTACTGGTTTTACATCCTAATAACTATTAGAGCCAATCGGAAGGGATCTCGATGTCGATAGGCTTATCGTTCGTGCTATCATCGAAAGTGATCGTGATGCCTACCTTGCCGGTCGTATCCTCCACTTTCGGGTTCACCGTGATGGTCCACATGCTGCCCCACTTCATCTCGCGGGTCAAGGCATTGACCTCGGCCTTCGTCCCATCCGACTTCTTGGTGAGTTGAAAAGTCGCCGTCACGTTCTCCCCAGCCTTGGCCAACTTCACGTAAAGAGGATCCGTGTCTCCCTTCGGCCAGATGATCGAACCGTTCTCGCCAACCGCTTGGGTCGCGAAATGAACCGCGTAATCAGAGAAATAAGTAGCCATCGTATCGCCAAATTTCACTACCAGCTTTCCGCAGGCCGGCTTACAAGCCACATTTACAGCCGCTACCTTATCGCTATTCACGTCGAATCGGCTAGAGCCATACATATAGATACCGTTACGGGTGGAGGCATTCACGTTAAACTCTTCCCCATCAGAAGCTACTACCGTGTAAGAGCCGTTGCTCAACTCGATCAAACCTGTGGGCCTTTCCGAGTATTTCCACTCACAGCCCGATACCACATGGCCTTGCGCGTCCAAGATTTTCACCTTGTAATCCGCAAGGGGACGATCCGTCAGGTATGTACTCTCATCGACAGCTTTCGTCTTCGTATCAAAGACCGTCTCGGCGGCAAGGTCTAGTATTACCGCACCTTTTCCGCCCATAGCCTGCGAGCCTCCCTCCTCGGAGGAGCAAGCGCTCAACATTAGGCCTCCCGCCAAGGCACAGACCATTTTTACTAATAAAGTCCTCAATTTTCTCATGCAAAAATTTATTGATTTCTGTTTTTTTAATTTACCTAATAAAAAGTGTACAAAAGAACGACTTCGTTAGGAATCTCACAAGGTCAATTTTTATTATTACCTATTCTTTTTTTTAGATTCCATTTTATACAACAACAAGAACAAAGCGTCTTACGATTATCTTCTGTCCTGTTTTTATTCTTCATTATTCTATTTATTAGATTGAGTCCAAATAAAAATATCCTCAAAAAAACGTATATTTGCCATCAAAATTACGTAAGAATATGGAAAATGACATCCCTAAAATAGACCTGCCACAAGATTGGGTAATAGGAAAACTCTCGGAGAAAGACATTGGATTGCTGAATTTATACGCTAATTATCCTTGTCGACTAAAGGCGGGAATATTCGTGTTATGCCTAAGGGGAGAAGTGGAAGCATCTATAAATCTGACGCAATTTAAAGTAGAGGCCGGGAGTTTTATTACGATTCTGCCGGGTACGATTTTCAAGATTCATAGAATGGATAGAGATCTGCAAATTTATTTCATGGGATTCTCGTCTGATTTCATCAATCAAGCGAATATCAATAAATCGGTCATGGATATGCACTATGCCATAAAAGATAGTCCTGTTTTCAAACTAAAAGAAGAAGCCCAATCATTATTGAGAGATTATTTCGAATTGTTGATCAAGACATATCAGTTTTGTGTCTCGCAATTAAACAGGAGTCTCATCAACCACCTGTTTTCCGGAATATTAATGGGAGTCAGCATCATGTATAAAGATAAGACAACAGACACGTCCAATCTCTCTAAAGCCGAAATTATCAGCAAGAACTTCACTCAATTAGTCATGCAAAACTATACCATGCAACGATCCGTTGCATGGTATGCCAAGCGGCTTGGCATCACACAAGCGCATCTAAGCAGCATTATCAAACAAACTACCGGAAAAACTTGCATAGAGATCATAACCTCCATGGTAATCATGGACGCTAAAGCTCAACTGAAATCAACGAACCTTTCCATCCACGACATAGCCTATACGCTAAATTTCACGAATATGTCTTTTTTTGGAAAGTATTTCAAGCGGTATGTGGGCATGAGCCCACAGGAGTATAGAAATAGTTAGTCGATACTCACATTCCCCAATTCTCCCTATCCAAACTCCTATACTGTATAGCCTCCGCCAAATGCCGGACTTCGATATGTTCCGAATTATCCAAGTCCGCTATCGTGCGGGAGACTTTCAGGATACGGTCATAGGCACGGGCGGAGAGGCAGAGACGTTGCATGGCGGTTTTGAGGATGGAGAGGCCGGAAGCGTCGGGAACGGCGTACTGATGGAGTAGCTTGGAGTTCATCTGGGCGTTGCAATAAATACCCTCATAAGCGGCAAAACGCCTTTCCTGGATCGCACGGGCTTTTATGACCCGCTCACGGATAGCGATACTAGGCTCTGAGGGCTGTTGCTCGGAAATCTTCTCGAAAGGGACAGGGACAATCTCTATCTGGATATCGATACGGTCCAATAAAGGGCCGGAAATGCGGTTCATATATTTCTGGACGGCTCCGGGAGAACAGAGGCAAGGACGGTCCGGATGGTTGTAGTAGCCGCAGGGACAAGGATTCATGGAGGCCACAAGCATAAAGCCGGCCGGATATTCCACCGTGAAACGGGCACGGGAGATATTGATCACTCGATCTTCCAATGGCTGCCGCATGACTTCCAAGACACTCCTGTTAAATTCCGGCAACTCATCCAAAAAAAGGACACCATTATGAGCCAAGCTGATCTCTCCCGGCTGCGGGAAAGTGCCACCTCCTACCATAGCGACATTAGAGATCGTATGATGGGGAGAGCGAAAAGGACGTTGTACCATCAAGGAGGTGCCACCTCCTATCTTACCGGCTACGGAATGGATTTTAGTTGTTTCCAAGGACTCATGCAAGGTAAAAGGGGGCAAGATCGTGGGGAGACGCTTCGCCAACATGGACTTGCCACTTCCGGGAGGGCCTACCATGATCAGATTATGCCCGCCGGCGGCGGCCACCTCCATCGCACGCTTCACGTTCTCTTGTCCCCGGACATCGGAGAAATCGCAATCAAACAATTGCTGGCGGTCGTAAAACTCCTTACGGGTATCAATAACCGTAGGTCGCAATGTAGGTTTCCCCTCCATAAACTCCAGCACCTCTTTGATATTCGAAGCTCCATACACTTCCAGATCGTTCACCACCGCAGCCTCACAAGCGTTTTGCTTGGGTAAGATAAAGCCCTTAAAGCCTTCTTCCCTAGCCTTGATAGCGATAGGCAATGCCCCTTTTATCGATTGGAGGCTCCCATCCATAGAAAGTTCGCCCATCAATACGAATTTGGATAAGTTGGATGAATCTATCTGCTCTGCCGCCGCCAGAATACCGATCGCCAAAGGCAGATCATAAGAGGACCCTTCCTTACGGATATCTGCGGGGGCCATATTAATAACGATACGATTGCGGGGGAATTTATAACCACATACTTGAAGAGCCGAGATAATGCGTTCATGGCTCTCACGAACGGCCACGTCCGGAAGACCGACTAAAAAGAATTGGATACCTTTGGAACAGTTCACTTCTACGGTAACGACCGTAGCGGAAATCCCCTGCACGGCAGCGGCATAAGATTTTACTAACATAGTTAAGAATTTTGAGTTACTAATTACAAATTAAAACCGGAACCTCCTGTTTTCAATCGCTCAGTCTTCGAACAAGTTCTCCAGTGTTTGCTTGATCTCGATTCCATTCTCTGTTTTCATCAAGATCTTATGATCCTCATCTATCAAGAAACAGCGTGGCAATACGCTTACGTTATACAGATCTATCAACATAGCCGCTTGTCCGGCCGAATCTGTTACCAGATTCCACGCTATACTATCCTTCTTCAGTACATCCCGGACATTATCCGGATTATCGTCCAAGCTAACCAAAAGAATATCCAACTGATCTTTCGGATATTTCATCGCTACCTTATCCAGATATAGATCCTCTGTCTGGCACATATCACACCAAGGAGCGGTAAACGTCAGCAATAAATATTTCTGCGGGAAAGAGTCCAAACTTACCGTATTCCCATAAATATTCCTTACGGAGAAATCTGGGGCTTCCGCACCCAAAGCCGTACGTTTCGCACGGGCGCTATATTGCTCCAGCTCCTTCACCAGATAAAAGTCTTTCAACCTTGGATTCAATAACGCCAACAACTCATCAATTTTACGAGTATCATCGGGATCTGAGAAAAAAGATTGAATCAAGACAACGGATGCCTCTTCATTCGGGTTCTCTTTCACGTACCGGATCGCTTCCTCGCTCAATTGCATATTAACATTCGCCAAACGAGCGGCGATATCCGTCTCCTCGATCGTATCGTTCAAATCCTTGCTATTTAAAGAATTTGATAAATTTGTCAATTCCGTCAATAAAGGAGCGATTTTTTTCTTAAAAGCGGTCAACTTATCATTTGTCCGTCCCCCCTTTACCTGCAATAGCAATGGAGAGTTAGCGTCGCCCGTGATTTTCACGGTTTCTCCCGGTTCCAGATAAGCCGTAACCCAATGCTCTTTATCCGCAAAGAAGATAGTCACACAATGGAAACCCGCTTCATGTTGATCGATCTGGAACTGCCCGGGTTTCGTACAAGCCACTGTATCAACCACTTTATAATTATCCTTCTCAAATACAGCATATACGGTTTGATCTTCCAGATTAGAAAGTTCCCCTTCAATCCGATAGACATAATCCTTGCCACAAGATGACAAACAAATTATAAAGCCAATAATAAGTGCCAGTTTTTTTATCATTACTCCTTTTTAAGCTCTTCTTATAACAGATAATCCGGTCTAAAGGTAGGAATATTTTTTAAAACTACTTCACATTTATAATAAAATTAACGCAGTTATCATAAAAAAAGCGCAGAATTAGTAATTCCACGCTTTTTTATAAAGATATTTTTAAACCTTGACCTTTTTTGATCAAGTTTTTTTAAGCAATTATAACTGAGGACCAGCAGCAACCAATGCCTTACCAGCTTCGTTGCCCGTGAACTTAGCGAAGTTCTTCTGGAAGCGAGCAGCCAAATCCTTCGCTTTCTCATCCCATTGAGCAGGATCAGCATAGGTATCGCGAGGATCTAAGATCTTCGGATCTACGCCCGGTAATGCAGTCGGAACCTCGAAGTCGAAATACGGGATCTTCTTTGTCGGAGCCTCGTTGATAGAACCATCAAGGATAGCGTCGATGATACCTCTTGTATCTTTGATAGAGATACGTTTGCCGCTACCGTTCCAACCTGTGTTCACCAAGTAAGCCTTAGCGCCAGTCATTTCCATCTTCTTAACCAACTCTTCGCCGTATTTTGTCGGGTGCAATGACAAGAAAGCAGCACCGAAACAAGCGGAGAATGTAGGAGTCGGTTCCGTGATACCACGCTCTGTACCTGCTAATTTAGCGGTAAATCCAGACAAGAAGTAGTATTGAGTTTGCTCCGGAGTCAAGATAGATACTGGAGGCAATACACCGAATGCGTCAGCAGACAAGAAGATAACTTGTTTTGCGTGCGGGCCTTTAGAAACCGGCTTAACGATGTTCTCGATGTGATAGATCGGATAAGAAACACGAGTGTTCTCTGTAACTGACTTATCAGCGAAATCGATCTTACCATCAGCGGCAACTGTTACGTTCTCAAGAAGAGCGTCACGTTTGATAGCGTTGTAGATATCCGGCTCGCTCTCTTTATCCAAGTTGATAACCTTAGCGTAGCAACCACCCTCGTAGTTGAATACACCTTCGTTATCCCATCCGTGCTCATCGTCACCGATCAACAAACGTTTCGGGTCCGTAGACAAAGTAGTCTTACCAGTACCAGACAAACCGAAGAAGATAGCTGAGCTCTTGCCCTCTTTATCCGTGTTAGCGGAGCAGTGCATAGAAGCGATACCACGCAACGGGTTCAAGTAGTTCATGATAGAGAAGATACCCTTCTTCATCTCACCACCGTACCAAGTATTCAAGATAACTTGCTCTTTAGTCTTCAAGTTGAAAACAGTAGCGGTCTCAGAGTTCAAGCCTAATTCTTTGTAGTTGTCAACTTTAGCCTTAGCAGCGTTGAAAGAAACGAAATCAGGTTCGCCGTAGTTAGCCAATTCCTCAGCTGTCGGACGGATGAACATATTAGTTACGAAGTGAGCTTGCCAAGCAACCTCCATGATGAAACGTACTTTCAAACGAGTAGCCTCGTTAGCGCCACAGAATGTATCGACAACGAACAAACGTTTGCCAGACAATTCTTTTACGGCTTTAGCCTTCAAGTCTGCCCAAGCAGCCTCAGAACAAGGCTTGTTATCATTCTTATATTCATCAGAAGTCCACCATACAGAATCTTCGCTGGCTTCATTCTTTACGAAAAATTTATCTTTAGGAGAACGACCTGTATAAATACCAGTCATCACGTTTACAGCACCTAGCTCAGTTACCTGGCCTTTCTCGAAGCCTTCCAAACTCGGTTTAGTTTCTTCTGCGAACAGAACATCATAAGACGGATTGTGAACGATTTCTTTCACATCAACAATTCCGTACTTGCTTAAATCTAAATTAGCCATCTTGAATTTAATTTAAATGATTGACTTTATATAACTTTTCTCTCTACTCTAGTTCGATACGGTGAGGCTTTCCGACCTTTTGGAGCTTGCTGCGACTCCACCTTGTTAACCGCGGTACAAAAGTAATATTTTTTTTTATCGTACACAGCTTATTAAGGAAATTTTTCAGTAATAATTACTCTTTTCCATGCAATTAACAAAACCCTTAGTCTATTTGTAATATGGAGTTTACAAATCATATACTTTTAGCTAGCATCTCAACTATTTCCGAAGTCGTCATCATAGGTATTCGCTTTTATTGTGACTGAAACAAAGATATATACTTTTTTCCACACAAACAAATCCAGCGTATAAATATAAGAAAGGCGCAGGATAAATATCTTGCGCCTTCTCTTATATCCGATCAGAAATATATTACTTTACCTCCCAAATCTCACCTTTCATCAAAAGGTCGTGTAATTTACGTGTAGGATTCTTCGCTTGTACCTCCTCGATTTGCTGGTGGACAGCCTCATCATAGGTCGGTCCCTCCACATCTCGTATTACGCCTAATGCGATTGGCATATCACCGCTCATCATGGCAAGCATCATATGCAAGGTGTTATCCTTCTCATGGGCGTCGTGTACCAATACGTCATCCATCGTATAACCATCTTGTCCGATCGTTACGGATTTCAGTTTTAGGCCGTCTAGCACAAGGCCTTTATCCATGTTAGCGCCGTAAACCATTTTCTCGCCATGGCGAAGGAAAATCGTACGATCCGCACGGTATGCCTTATCAACGATCCCCTTATGGATACCATCATTAAAGATCACGCAGTTTACCAACACTTCCGTAACGGAAGCGCCTTTATGACGAGCGGAAGCCGTCAATACCTCGGTCGTATTCTTCAAATCCACATCGATCGAGCGGGCGAAGAAATTACCACGGGCACCCAATGCCAACTCAGCCGGCACAAACGGATCTTCCACCGTTCCATACGGAGAGCTCTTGGATACGAAACCACGGTCGGATGTCGGGGAATACTGCCCCTTCGTCAAACCATAGATCTTATTGTTGAAAAGAACGATATTCAAATCGATATTACGACGGACAGCGTGGATAAAATGATTACCGCCGATAGCCAAGCAGTCGCCATCACCCGTAATCAACCATACGCTCAAGTCCGGGCGAGCCGTCTTTACGCCGGTAGCGATAGCCGCTCCACGACCATGGATCGTATGGAAGCCATACGTATTCATATAATAAGGTAAGCGGGAAGAACAGCCGATACCTGAGATAACTGCCATATTGTGAGGAGCCACTCCTACCTCGGCCATAGCCTTATGCAGGCAATTCAGTACCGCATGGTCGCCACAACCCGGGCACCAACGTACGTACTGGTCGCTTTTATAATCTTTCGGTTGAAATTTAGTTTCTTCTGTTGTCATCTTTTAAGCCTCCAATATTTTAGTGAATTCCTCAACTAATCTCGCAACGACAAAAGGTTGTCCCTTTACACGATTGAAGCGATACGGGTTAAATCCGGGTACCTTTCCACGTAAATAGTTAGCGAACTGTCCGTTATTTTGCTCAGCCACCACCACTTTCTTATACTTAGAAAGAACCTCAGCCGTATTCTTAGGCAGCGGGTTGATAAACTTGAAGTGAGCGAAAGCCACCTTCTTGCCATTCTCCTGCATCGTCTCCATCGTCTCGTAAAGGTGTCCGTAGGTTCCACCCCAACCAACGATCAATAAATCAGCGTCCTCATCTCCGATCACTTCCAGTTCGGGGATATAGTCGGCGATCTTATCGATCTTAGCCTGACGGGTCGTCACCATCTTCTGGTGGTTAGCCGGATCGGTAGAGATAGCGCTCGTCTCGTAGTCTTTCTCCAGACCACCCAGACGATGAGCAAAACCTTCCGTTCCCGGAATCGCCCAGTAACGAACCAAGCTTTCCTTGTTACGACGATACGCCTTCCAAACTTTCTCGTCTTGATAATTAGCTACGTAATTCGGCTTAATCTCCGGATATTTATCCATTTCCGGAATTCTCCAAGCGGAAGAACCGTTAGCGATAAAGGCATCGGTCAACAAGATAACCGGAGTCATATGCTCCACGGCCAACTTACCCGCCCAAAATGCGGCATCAAAACAATCAGTCGGCGTAGAGGCCGCTATTACCACGGCAGGGCTCTCACCATTACGGCCATACAGAGCCTGCATCAAGTCCGTTTGCTCGCTCTTCGTCGGCAAGCCCGTAGAAGGACCGCCACGCTGAACATCGATAATCACCAAAGGCAACTCGGCAATTACAGCCAAACCGATCGCCTCGCTCTTCAAGGCAAGACCTGGTCCGGAAGTAGACGTAGCCGCCAAGCAACCGGCGAAACTAGCTCCGATAGAAGTACAGATACCGGCGATCTCATCCTCGGCCTGAACCGTGATAACGCCTAAATCCTTACGTTTAGATAATTCATGTAAAATATCAGTAGCCGGAGTGATCGGGTAACTACCCAAGAACAACTGCAAACCAGCTTTCTCGGCAGCGGCTATCAAACCATAGGAAGTAGCCTTATTACCATTCACGTCCGTATAGAATCCGGGCTCGGCTTTCTTACTCTCGATACGATACGTAGAAACCGAGGCATGGATGTTATTACCATAATTATAACCGTCCGTCAAAGCCTTGATATTAGCTTGGGCGATAACCGGTTTCTTAGCGAACTTATTCTGCAACATGTGCATAGCCTCCTCCAGCGGACGCTCGAACAACCAGCAAACAAGTCCTAAGGCGAACATATTCTTGCAGCGAAGAGCCGATTTATTGTCCAAGCCAAACTCAACCAATCCGTCTTTTACCATCGTAGAGATCGGAGCGGCAACAACCTGCACGCCAGTCAATCCCAGCTCAGTAAACGGATCATCGGTCGTAAACAAGGCCTTATCCAAATCACTTTTCTTGAAAGAGTCCGTGTCGATTAAAACAATCGCATTGGGTTTTAGGTGTTTTACGTTCACCTTCAGCGCGGCGGGATTCATGGCCACCAATACGTCGGCCTTATCACCGGGTGTAAAAATCTTACGAGATCCCAAGTGTACTTGGAATCCGGATACACCACTTAGTGTTCCTTGTGGAGCACGTACTTCTGCCGGATAGTCTGGGAATGTAGAAATCTCGTTCCCGAAAACCGCGGACAGGTTTGAAAAGATTGTACCGGTTAACTGCATACCATCTCCCGAGTCTCCCGAGAAACGAATTACAACCTTCTCCAGCGTCTTAACTTTTGTCTGTTCTGCCATAATATACTTTATTAGCTTTATCGCTTATTGGTATTTAGATCGTCCGCAAAGTAAAGCATAAACTTTGCGAGTTCAAAACTTTTCCGCATCAAAAAGCAGAGAGGTATAGATCAAGATTATTAGATGATAGATTAAAATGATTAGACACATAACTATTCACTGTCTTCCCGTAATACATATATACTCCCGCCCTAAAGCCCTTATCCGATTTGATCATTCCTTGCACGGAACCGGCGTCGCCCAACGACAATAATAAAGGCACGAATATATTACTATAAGCCATCGAGGTAGTACGAGCCACCCGGTTGCTGATATTCAGTTTACAATAATGTAATACCCCATATTGCTCGAACACCGCGGGATCTTCCCTCGACAAGCAGCATGTCGTCTCAAAGCAACCGCCTTGGCTTACCCTCAGATCGATCACCAAAGCTCCCTTTTTCATCGTACGCACCAAGTCCGTAGCGATAATATAGCGATGTCTCGTATTAATATAACGCATCGCCCCGATCACCACGTCAGCGCTACGAAACGCGTTATGCAGCACATTCGGATGGAACGTGGAAGTAAAAAGCCCTTGCCCCAAGACCTGTTGTATTATACGCAATTTATTGATATCATCATCGAATACTTTCACGGATGCTCCCAAGGCCAACGCGGCACGCGCGGCCACGGTCCCGGCGTTTCCGGCCCCGATGATCACCACTTCCGTAGGGGATACGCCCGGGATACCGCCTAATAAGATCCCTTTACCTCCTTGGGTATTGCTCAACAGCTCGGAAGCGATCGTTATGGAAGCCGCCCCCTCGATCTCGGAAGTGACATTCAGCACCGGGAAACGATTATATTCATCCGCCATCAACTCATAAGAGATAGCGGTAATCCGTTTCGCCATCATCAACTCGAAAGCCTCTTGAGCGAATAAATTAAACTGCACCAATGAGAAAACGGTCGTGCGAGGTCTCATAAGCGCAATTTCCACCGGCAACGGAGGCAATATCTTCAAGATCAGATCCGCTTGGAAAACTTCCGCGGGCGTATCGACAATCTCCGCCCCCGCCTCCGAGAAATGATTATCGGAATAGTTGATGCCTAATCCGGCGCCACTTTCCACCAGCACCCGGTGACCGCAATCGGTCAGCATATCCACCGCCTCCGGAGTCAACGGCAAACGTTTTTCCGCCTCGCATCGTTCACGAGGAATACCGATAAGCAAACGGTTATTCACCTTGCTGATCTCTTTCAATAATTCCTGCGGGATATAGGCCCCCTGTGCCTGCCGGCCGTCGTTCGCTTCCATATGCTATAGGATTTTCATTAACGCGTTCGATATGTCATGTACATCAGATTCTGTTAACATCTTCTCGGCATCAAACGTTATGGACGCCTTCGTATAAAACGGATTCCTTTTCTCCAGACTCTCGGCGATAAACGCCCTCAGTTCCTCCCCGGAACGTCCTTTCAACACCGGACGGGTATGTTTGCACAACTCCAGACGCTTCGCCAGCTCCTCGACTGACACCTTCAAGTAAACCGTCGTGCCAGAAGCGTTCATAAACTCCATGTTATCGAAAAAGCAAGGAGCGCCTCCTCCCGTGGAGATCAGCACGTCCTCAAACTCAGCGACCTCGTGAAGCATATTCCGTTCTATCTCTCGGAAAGCCTCCTCCCCTCTCTCGGCGAATATCTGCGAAACGGCCTTATGATAACGCCCTTCGATATAGTAATCAAGATCTATGAACGAAAGACCGGCGAGCTTGGCAAGCTCTTTTCCCACCGTTGTCTTGCCCGCTCCCATATATCCGACCAAAAAAACACGTTTCATACGTTATTATAATAGTTTTCGCAAATGTAAACTTTTTCCGGGAACTCTATCTTCTTTATTCCTAAGAATCAATAAAAAAATCATAGGCCAATGGCTTTTACTGTCTGGGTCGCACGATCCACTACCAATAAAGTATGACGAGCACCGGCTATTTTCTCGGGATAGACCATCGAATCTGTAAAGTCCTGCAATAATTTTCCGTTCTTAGGGCTGATCTCCCATAGCTCCGACCGTTTATCATCGACACGAAGCGTAACAAACAAACGATCCCCTACAAACGCTATCGACTGGGGAGACTTTTCAAATCCCAATGTCACCAGATACGGCGCAAAGCCCGTGTCCCCTGCCCGAATGTCCGCAGGATCGAATAAATAGATCATATTTTTATTCTGGGCCGTCACATACAAAAAGCCATCATTTCGCGCCGCTACCGCATAAGTACCCATTGCCTCTTGCAAATTTACGCTACGGCTATATATAGGTACCCGAGCAGCGGAACCGGGCTGTACATCTTGCTCCAAGACAACTACCAGTTTCCGTTTATCCCGGATAAAGACAGCCCCTTGACTAGCCGTCACATCAAACGCATGAACGGTCTGATAACCACCCTCACCCCAAGTACCCGTACCGATACAAGTAATGAACTCATACGTTTCCGCATCGAACACATCCGTACGGCTTCCCGTATTCGTGACATATATTTTCCCATACGAGCGAGTCACGCCGTTTGGCTCCCCCACAAAGGTCTCTTTCTTATCTCCGTTCATCCACTCAACCATACTTTTCACATGACGCACATTACCGGAAGATACATCAAAGACCTCCAAACTATAATGTCCCGGAGCGTCATTTGCTACATATAGCGTATTCCCATAAAGATGGACCGCTTTCGGATGAAAAGTTTCCACAGTGGCACCGGGAATATCCAAGACTGAAAGTGTAAATGAGAGAGGAGAACCCTCATCGCCAGCCCTATCCGTCTCCATCGGAGCAAGCCCAAGCCCGCCATCTATGGCATCCAATTCCGGATCATCGATAATGTATTTCGAGGAGGTATACACGTTTTTATTCTCTACCAGATTCTTATTCCTCCGGGTATGCAAGAAACGGCGGGAATAAATCGGCAATTTCTTACTCACGGAAAGCTGTGAGTAAACCTTCATACAAATTGTAGGGAAACCGCCTTCCGCCGGATAGTACGTCATATTCCCACTATGCCCATATCCCAAGCAGTGCGCCAGCTCATGATACGGCACATCAGTCCCGTTGGCATCATCCGCATAATGGGTAAGATAGACATATTCACCTAATCCAAAGGTATTTCCCCCGCCCAGGCCGACAACATTCACCACACGCCCATAACACAATCCGCCATGATTCAAGATCTTTTTCTTCAATACATCTATATCCACGATTTGCTCGTTATTTATCAGCTTACCACGCCACTTCTCCAGTTCCTCGTCAAAAAGCGAGGAAGAAAACATCGCCGCCATATTCAAGGAAAGGGCAACCGCCTCACGAGCCAGATGTGGCCTGAAGTTACCCCAGTTTGAACCAGAATACTTACCAAACCAAATATTCCACTTTGGTTTCACGTTAATCATTCCTTGATATACCGGATCTCCACATTCAATCCGCAAACTTATATTCTCGACCGCCATATCCGGATAGGCTTCTATGGTAACCTCCTCGCCGGAACGCGTATAATAAACCTTCGCCTGTTCCAGAAAAGGCAACTTCATTTTAAACTCCTGAAAAGGTAAAACCGTAGTAAACTCCGCAAACCGTACCTCGTCCTCATAGCCTTCAATCGTCGCCCATACGATCACGTTATGTATAGCCCTGGGTGAATAGAAACGAAGCATCAGCTCATTCTGCTCGGTAACCGACACCTGCAAAGGTTCATTCACCTTGAATTTTCGCTGCGACGAATCGAAAAGAACCTCGTCCGGTTCCTCATCCTGAAGGATATAAGAAGTATTCGACGAATCATAATCCTCCTCCGCCATCCGTATTAAACCATATTTACTCGTTCCTCCACTATTATCCACATCATCTTCATCCGAACATCCGAGAACAAGAAAGCCTCCCATTACAAACAGAATGACACGAATGATCGTGTATCTCAACATTTCATTCATAAATAATCTCTACCAGTTTTGGACGCAAAAATAGTATTTTTATTTAACTCGCATAAAAGTCACCGTTTTTATGTAATTTTGCCCCGTAGACAGATGTAGATTCGATGATGAAATTTATAGATAAGTTCAATACAATCATCCATAAGCCATTTTTCAGCAAATATAGTACCTTAATGGGGCTATGGGCATTGCTGGGGGTTATCGCATGGATCACCAAGTATTTCCCCGGGAAATATAACAACTTCTCCATCTTCAGGCAATCCTTTTGGCATACGTTGAATGAGTTACCGCTCTATGCCGCCTATCCGGAAGAATACAACGATATTTTTCACTATGGGCCGGTATTTAGCTTGGTCATCGCTCCATTCGCCATTACACCGTTATGGTTGGGATTGCTTACTTGGTCGGTGGCACAGAGCCTTTTCTTATTCTGGGCGGTCAAGATGCTGCCGGGAATCAAGCGGGAACGTATCTTTATCTATTGGTTCTGCGCCCACGAGTTGCTTACCTCGCTTTTCATGTCGCAATTCAATATCAGTATCGCCGCTATCATTGTCCTCGCTTACGTATTGATAGAGAAAGAGAAAGACGTATGGGCCGCTTTCGTGATCATGTTGGGTACCTTTACTAAATTGTATGGGATCACGGGATTGGCGTTCTTCTTTTTCTCTCGCCATAAGATGAAGTTCAGCCTATCTTGCGTAGGATGGGCGGTCGTCATGGTCGTAGCCCCGATGATATTGTCCGGGCCGGATTATATAATGTCCCAATATACCGGTTGGTTCGAGGACTTATCCGGAAAAAATTCGGAGAACTTATTCGCGCTCATGCAGAACATTTCCTTCTTGGGAATGGTTCGTAAGATATCGGGATCGGTCAGTTACTCGGACATTTATCTGATAATAGGGGGATTACTATTATTCGGCCTGCCTTATCTACGCATCAGTCAATATAAATATGAGGCTTTCCGGAAAACGTTATTGGCCTCGGTGTTGATGTTTGTCGTACTGTTCAGCACGGGTAGCGAGTCCAGTACCTATATCATAGCGTTTATCGGAGTCGCTATTTGGTATACGGCTGTACCGTGGAAACGTTCGACATTGGATATTGTCTTGATGGTCTTCGCCTTTATTTTGACCAGCATGTCTCCGTCCGATCTTTTCCCGAAATACATACGAGTGCATTATGTATACCCGTATGCGTTAAAAGCGTTGCCTTGTATGCTGATCTGGCTAAAGCTGACATTTGAGATGTGTACGAGGAGTTATAATCCGGTAAAGGCATAAATGGAATGAACGCACGAGCAGACATAGATTTGGTATTACCTTGTTACAACCCGCCTTCGGGCTGGGAGGAACAAGTAGCCACCCATTTCCGCGAAGTGGAGCGATTATTCAGCCCGGTACGTTTCCACCTTTTTATTGTCAGTGATGGTTCGAGACGGGGATACGAGCCGGAGACGATCGACCGCCTCCGGCAATTGATACCGGATGTCTGCGTCGTGGACTATAAGCCCAACCGGGGAAAAGGATATGCCTTGCGAGAGGCGGTAAAGCGATGTACCTCTCCTTACATTATTTATACAGACTACGATTTTCCATATACAAACGACTCATTCGGCAGGATGGTCGAGGCGTTGCTAGGAGGAGCGGACGTAGTCGTGGCTACCCGCGGCAAAAGTTATCAGGATAATCTACCTCCTTTCCGGCAAATGTTATCCAAACTGTCCCACATATGCAATACATGGGTCTTGCGGATCAAGATCAAGGATACGCAAGGGGGCATGAAGGGATTCAGCCAAGCGGGACAGGCGATATTCCTGACGACCCGTATCAATAGCTTCCTATTCGATACGGAATTTATCTATAAGGCAAGTCGCCGGAAAGAGATAAACTTACGGACGATCAACGCAAACATCAAAGAAGGACTGGCGGTATCCGATATGGGATTCAAGGTCCTGCGGCGAGAAGCGTTGAACTTCTTATCCATCTTATTTCATAGAGATTAATTGACATACATGATATTACTTAGTTTTGATATCGAGGAGTTTGACGCTCCATTGGAACACGGCGTGGAATTGCCGTTCGAGGAACAAATGCGTACTTCCGTAGAAGGAACCCGGAAGATACTGGCATGTCTGGCCCGTCACCGGGTAAAAGCGACTTTCTTTTGCACGGCGAACTTCGCCCTTCACGCAAAGGATTTGATCTTGGACATCCAAAAGGGTGGACATGAGATCGCTTCGCATGGTTTTTATCACTCGTCGTTCGAGACCGCCGATCTACGCAAGTCCAAAGAGGCGTTGGAGGAACTGACCGGACAACCGGTGAACGGTTTCCGTATGGCCCGCATGATGCCCGTCGAAGAAGAAGAGATACATAAGGCCGGTTACTTATACAACTCGTCCTTGAACCCGACTTGTATTCCCGGCCGTTATAACCATCTGGGACAACCCCGCACCTATTTCATGAAAGATGGCGTATTGCAACTGCCCGCCTCGGTGACCCCGATCGTCCGTTTCCCCTTATTTTGGCTGGCTTACCATAACCTTCCGGCCACCTTGTACCGTAAGTTAGCGCTTTGGACTTGGAAAGAGGACGGTTATTTCCTGACCTATTTCCATCCGTGGGAGTTCACCCCCTTAAGTGATCGGAAAGAGCTAAAGTTACCGTTTATCATGACCAACCATTCCGGTTGCGGTATGGAAAGAAGGCTGGACGCCTTGATCCGTTTTTTCAAGGATAAAAGAGCGCCGTTCGGTACCTATACGCAATTCTCACAAGAAATCTTGAGTAAGAGTCATGGCCAAGAATAAGTTTTATGTCGTATGGAAAGGGTTGAACCCGGGAATCTATGATAACTGGGCGGAATGCAAGGCACAGGTAGACGGACAAGAGGGAGCCAAATATAAATCCTTCGAGAACCGGGAGGAAGCCGCCAAAGCCTTCGAGGCCGGCTATACCCATTACCTAAAGACCGCCTCTTCCCCGAAAGCCGTGGCCCGTCTCGCGCCGGAAGCCCCGATCGGGAACCCCATCAATGAGAGTCTTGCCGTAGACGCCGCCTGTAGCGGTAATCCCGGGGATATGGAGTACAGAGGCGTTTATACCGCTACCGGGCAAGAGATCTTCCATATCGGCCCGCTGAAGGAGGGCACGAACAATGTCGGGGAATTCCTCGCCTTAGTACACGGCCTCGCCTTGCTACAGCAAAAGGGAAGCGACCTGCCGATCTATTCGGATAGCCGCAACGCCATCAGCTGGGTCAAGAAAAAGAAATGCAAAACCTTATTAGCACGTAAACCGATCAACGAACCTATCTTCGACCTCATCGAGCGGGCCGAGAAATGGTTGAACACCCATACCTATACCACCCAGATCCTCAAATGGGAAACATCCGTATGGGGGGAGATCCCGGCGGATTTCGGAAGGAAATGAGGTAAAGGTAATTAAAATTATATCGTATATTTGCCCAATATATCGAATTCAAGCCTATGAAGATCGCTTTCGACGCAAAACGGATTACGCATAACGCTACCGGACTGGGTAATTATAGCCGGTTCGTAGTGAATAGTTTGTCCACTTCTTTCCCGGAGCATATCTATCAACTCTATACGCCGGGCAAAGGCAAAGAGGCGTTACGGAAACGGATCGAGGAGCGTCCAAGTGTCTCATTCCATTATCCGGAAGGCAGGTTCGATAAACTATTTCCGTCTTTATGGCGTACCTCCGGTCTAACGGCTACGCTTCGAAAAGAGCACGTAGATCTGTTCCATGGCTTGAGTAATGAGATTCCTATGAATCTAAAACAGAACGGAATCCCAGCGGTCGTAACGATACATGACTTGATCTTCTTGCGTTACCCGCAGCTTTATAAACCGATCGATCGTTCCATCTATACCTACAAATTCAAGCAAGCTTGTTTACGATCGGACAAGATCATAGCGATCAGCAGGCAGACGATGCGAGACATCCGGGACTTCTTCCACATTCCGGAAAGTAAGATCGAGGTTGTTTACCAAGGTTGTGACCCGATATTCGGGCAAGCGGTTCAAGAAGACGTGAAATCGTCCGTACGCGAGAAATATCAGATAAACGGACCTTATATATTATATGTAGGGAGCATCGAGGAACGGAAGAATTTATTGCTTCTGGTAAAAGCCCTGAAAGCCCTGAAAGAAGATATCTCCGTGATCGCTATCGGTAAGCATACGCCTTATACGGATACGGTAGAGACCTATATCCGGGAAAACAACCTGTCCGGTCGCATCCGTATCTTGACCCATATACCTTTTAACGAATTAGCCGCTTTCTATCAGATGGCGACCTTATTTGTATATCCCTCGTTTTTCGAAGGATTCGGTATCCCGATATTAGAAGCCCAGCTTGCCGGTATTCCGGTGATAGCGGCTACCGGTTCTTGTCTGGAAGAGGCGGGCGGATCGTCCGCTCTATATACCGATCCGAGAAATGAGCAAGAACTGCGCGGCTTGATAGAGTCCGTATTGAACGAGCCGAAGCTGGCCGAATCCATGCGTTCCGGCGGACGAGAGAATATACGGCGATTCATGCCCGACGTATTAGCGGCTCATTTCATGCGAGTATACGAGAATATCTCACGATCTTAGCAAATCCATTTTATCCATACACAATGAATATACTTTTAGTCTATAAAGAAGCCGACATAGCGACCTACAAAATGCTGGAAGGATTGTCCAAGCTTGAGGACTTCAACATCTATATCGCTTCCCCCCAATCGTATACCGACAAAAAGATCTATGGGAATTGTACACCCTTGGATCTGCCGGTCATTACCTCGAAGTTCAACTGGAACGTTATTCGTGCCCTGCGCGAAATCATCAAGACTTATCGGATCGACCTTATCTACTCACCGAGTAGTTCCGGTTTATCAAACGCTCTATTCGCCTCCATAGGCACACGGGCGAAGAATATCGCATACCGAGGTACGCAGGCTAAATTGAAGCGGTTCGATCCGACCTATTATCTAGGCATATTAAATCCCGCCGTGGAGCATGTCGTATGCGAGACCAAAGATATCGAGGAATATCTCTCCCGATTCATCGCACGAAAAAGACTAACAACCAGCACAAAGCCATTTGATATCGATTGGATCAAGGAGGCAGTCCGTACGCCCAAACAAGCAGACGATATTCCGGACGACGCCTTTCGTTGCATCTATATCGGAGCGACGAAGAACAGGCCGTTCAAAGGCTTAACCGATTTGATTCATGCGTTTATCTTATTGGATGATCCACGGGTACATCTTACAATCGTGGGAGAATATGGGGAAAATGATTTCCAATTAGCCCAACAGTCGAAGGTAAGCGCACAAATTCATTTTCTGGGACAGCGTTCCGACGCCATCTCTTTTCTGGTCACGTCCCAGTTGTTTATACTTCCCTCGCACCGGGATGCCTCCCCAAGAGTCGTGCGGGAGGCTATGGCTTGTTCCGTTCCTTGTATCGTAACAGACATACCGGGAGCAAGAGACTTAATCATAGACGGAGTCACCGGATTGTTAGTGCCGCCTTCTTCTCCTCAAAAAATGGCGGCGTCTATCCGCTCGCTTATCGATAACCCGGAGCGATTGGAAGCGTTCGCCAAGGCCTCACGTGAGCATATCATCCAAGATTTCAGCGTAAAGGCTTATACAGACGGCTTCGCCACGTTATTCAGGTCGATCAAGAAAGCATAGATTATTTACAGATTCAGAAACAACGGATATAAGCTAATGAATAGCTATCATAAAGATGGTCCTTCATTCCATGTTTATATTGGAAGGACAGGATATTTTTCTTAAGCTCATAATTTAGCTTTGTCCGTAGAATCATCGGCTTATCTCCATTATCCCGATATCCCCGGAAACCGGCATAATTACAATCCAACGAGAACCCCCGATAGGTCCCTAACACACCTGCCCCATAACAGAAAGCGTCGTTCTGACGATTAACGACATCGTTAGTCATCCAACAATAAAAACCCGCTAAAGCTTGCACACGGATCGAAGCGTTTACATCTTTCCGCTTCCACAACGTACGTCCCAGATTGGCGTCGAACCAATAAGAGGCCGCATCCGTATAACGAGCGTCGCACAAGCGTCCGCCACTGGCGGTTTTCAGGTTGGCGCTTACCACGATATCCATCCATTTCTCGCTCCGGAGGGCTTGGAAATAAAAATTAAAGATCACGTCGCCCCGGCAAACAATCGGGGATTTCAATTCTACCGCATAACGCTCATCCCGCACTTCCGGCGACATCTCATACCATTCTTGGAATACCCAACTGACATTCACCCCTACACGTCCCTTTACGACAGGAATGTACAAACGGGTAAAGATATCTTTCGTCTGATCGCCTCGCGTCTTATGATATTCCCCCCGAAGCTCCACTTCCCAACGGCTGGACAGGCTTCCTCCTACCAACTCGGGAATCGGAAAGGCATTTGGCCCGAAATAACGGGGCGAGTAAGTCAGATACTCTACCTTTTCCCACCATTCTAACGCCTTAACCGGAGATACATAGGCCAAAAGACAACTAACAACTAAACAGAACCGGAGTATTTGTATTTTCATAAAAGTCTATAATTCAAATTCAATCTCATGCTTCAACGCATATTTCTTCCAGAAACGATTTCGATAGTATAATATCCAACGAAGGCATTCCGCTTTATCAAAATGCCGGCTCTCGGCATAGGTCTCTGCCATTAAACGAAAAGCGGCTTCCCGTCCCCACAAACGGGAGAAATTCGCACATCCTCGTTTCAGCGAGACAGGCCCGAAGTGCATCCGGTTTATATCGATCAAGGAGAACTTAACCCCTTCCTCCGTACGATCGTACAATACATTTCCGGGAGAGAAATCGGCATGATAAACCTCCGCCTCATGCAACTTTGCCATATAAGTACCTAACGCACGGAAAATATCCTCGTTCTCCTCTACCGGACGCTGTCCGACTTTATACAATGTCTTATAGCTGGATTGCAGACTGATAAAATAACTATATCCCAAAAACCCTTTCTTCCTAAAAAGGATATAAGCGATCGGGGCAGGAGTCTCAAACCCCTTGGCGACTAAACGCAGAGCATACTCATAGGCTCGCACAGCCTTGGGCCGACGAAAAAAACGATAAATAATACGGTTTATCAAGAGGGGGACTCTATATCGCTTGACATTCAGTTCCACACCATCTACCTCAAAAACCTTGATCTCATTCCTCGCCTTATAAATCGTTTTTCCCTCTTCTGAAAATATACGAGGTACACGCCTTACAAAATCCTCGAATCTCCCGTACGCCGGGTTAATGACCTCCTTCATCCGAAACCATTTCATTTAAAGAGGTTAATACCTTGTTTATGATTAGATCCGGATTGAGCTGTTTCATACACGCCCAATCCTTCCGCAGGCAGGGCTTTTGGCCGAATACGGAACAAGGACGGCAAGGTAAGTCCAACTGGATACAATCTTCCGGATCCTGATGATATCCGTAAAATCCGGCATAGGGATGGGTAGCGCCCCAAACGGAAAGCACCCGTGTACCGACCAAGGAAGCGAAATGCATATTGGCGGAATCCATGCAAATCAACAGATCCAACCGGCTGATCAAGGCCAGTTCCTGATCCAAGGAATACTTGCCCGCCACGCTTTTTACCCGGGGATACTCAAAAGCCCATTGATCCAAGAGCGCCTCCTCGTAGCCACGACCACCGAACAGGAAGATGGTAAAATCCTCTCGATCGGAAAGCTCGGCCATGACCAGCTCCATCTCCCCGGTCGGATAAATCTTTCCCCGGTGCTTGGCGAAGGGGGCGATACCGATCCATTTGCCCGTCTTCGTTCCCGCAAGGGGTTCCAAGGCGGATAAATCAGGGGTCGAGGTCTCATAAAGCGAGGTGAACGATTCCGTATAATGAAGTCCGGCGTTACGGAACACATCCGCATAACGTTCGATCACCGGGCGAAGTTGTTTAAATCGTTTATGCTTCGCGTCGGTCAACCGGGCACGATCTTTCCGGGCCTTATCCACGACAAACACCCGTCTGCCGTTCAAGCGGAACAGCGTACGGATAATCATGGTTCGCAACACATCGTGCAAATCCAGCACCATATCGAAATCGTATTTCACCAAGGCAGAGGCAAAACGAAGCAATCCCGCCAACGTTTTCTCCGTGCTCTTCGTATTGATACCGATCACGTTCACGTTCTTCGGGCGGTTGATAAAAACCGGGATCAAGAACGCTTGCGTCAACACGGTAAACGAGTCCGTAGGATTCGCCTTGGCTGCGGAATAGATAACGGGAACGGTCATCGCCACATCCCCGATAGCCGAAAGTCGTATTACTAATATATTTGCCATTATTTCTTACCGTACAACACAGGATTCAAGGCCGGGTCGTTGTACATCTTCATTTGCTTGTAGACCTTCATGTATTTCTTACCGTCACGGATATCGGATAGCAATTGATCCAAAGCCATCGACAAATCCTTCTTCTGCTCCATCAGCACCGCCAGTTTCTGCTCACAACGAGCCTTATGCTCGGCAGTAGCATCCGGACGGTTTGCCTCCTCACGCATATGATAGATCTTAAGCGTAAGGATCGACAGACGATCGATCGCCCAAGCCGGGCTTTCCGTATTGATCGTAGCGTCCGGCAATACTTTCACGTTCTTGTATTTATCCAGAAAGAAACTATCGATCAACTCTACCAAATCCGTACGATCTTGATTCGACTTGTCGATGCGGCGTTTGATAGCCAGCGCTTCCACCGGGTCGATCTCCGGATTCCGGATAATGTCCTCCAAATGCCATTGGACGGCATCGATCCAGTTCTTAAGATAAAGATAAAACTCGATGCTCTTTACCGCATAGGGATTATGCACTGTAGCATCTACATTGTCAGTTACATGATAAGCCTCCGTAGCTTGCTCAAAAATGCGGAAACATTGTTCGCTGAAGTTCATATATGATTCATTTTCTTTCTGTGAATACTTTGTGGGACAAAGATAATGCTTACGGATCAGAAACCCAATTCTACCGGATAAATTCTATCCTCTTAGCATATATCCTTTCTTCGGCAAGGATACGATGCCGGTAGACGGATCGTTATGAAGCGCTTTACGGAGATAGGTGACCTGCACATTCAAGGCCAGGGAGTTGGCGTATGAGCTAGTTCCCCAGACGGTTTCCAACAGAAGGTCACGATCCACCGCCAGATTCAGGTTTGTCGCCAGGATTCGCAGAAGATCCGCTTGGCGGGAAGTGATCAATACCTTGTTATTGCCCGTACGGATCTCATTCGTGGTATAGTTGAAGGTCGTGTTTCCGAAATGGAAGCTCTCCTCCTGCACGTTTTCATGGACACCGATCTCAAAACGGTCCTTGATACGGGCGATCAGCTCTTCCGGATAGAAGGGTTTCGCCAAGTAATCGTTTCCGCGCAAGCTAAAACCTTTCAAACGGTCGTTCTTATCGGAACGGTCGGAAAGGAAAAAGATCAAGACATGGCGGTCTTGCTCACGGATCTTTTCCGCTACCTCGAAACCGTTTAGGCCGGGCATGTTGATATCCAGCAAGACCAGATCCGGTTTCACGACCGGGAATTGCTTCAAAGCCATGGTACCATTGCCGGTATAAGTCACCTCATACCCCTCCCGTTCCAAGAATCGCTTCAAGACGAGGGAATACTTAAAGTCATCGTCAGCGAAAAGTATTTTCAATGTCGATTTCATAAAGCTGCAGTCGGTAGATTTATAGTAATTCGAGTGCCTTCACCTAATTCACTTCGCAGGGATACTGAACCATGATGCGCCTCTACTATTTGGCGAACGTAGCTCAATCCCAACCCAATACCCGGAATTTGCTTATCCGGCAGATGAGACGAACGGTAAAAGTTCTCGAATACCTTTCGCCGCTCATCCGGAGCGATACCGAAGCCATTATCCGAAACGGTCAATCCCACCCCTTGCTGATTCCAAAGCACTACGATTTCGATATTCACTTCCTCTCCCGAATATTTGATAGCGTTCTCTATCAAGTTAGACAAGACATTCGCCACATGTACCGGATCGGCTGTCAGATCCGGCATATCCGGGGGAAAGGCCGTCGAGAAAGAGACTTTTTTCCCGGCAGGGATATTGGTTAGGCGCACCACCTTCTCCACCAACTCACGGAGATTAAAAGCGGAAGGTCTTAAGAGCGTCTCCGTCTCGCTCTTAGGGTACCAAACCCAGCAACAAGCCGTACATGCCGGACAAACGCTTCGTTTTGAGATGGAGCCGCAGGTATTCAGCCTAAAGGAGGTGGAAATCCATCCGGGACGTGTCTGGGGGCGGCAAGATACGATCAATTATGATGTCACCCGCTTTCTCTCCCCAAAGGATCAATCCATCAAGGACGTATTACGGAAACTTCCGGGTATCGATATCGATGATCTGGGGAAGATCTCTTACAACGGGAAAGAGATCCGTAATTTCTATGTGGAGGGACTGGATCTCACCAACGGGAAATACAAGCAAATCAGCGAGAACCTGCGAGCCGATGCCGTACAGAACATACAAGTGATGGAGAACCACCAACCGATCCGTGTGTTACAGAGAAAGATCAAGACCGAAGACGTAGCGTTGAACCTCAAGCTGAGACCGGAATTCCGGGATCGCTGGTTGATCAATGCCGAAGGCGGTCTCGGCGCATCCCCGTTCTTATGGAAAGGAGCCGCTGACGCCTTGCAGATCAGCCGCAGCAGCCAATCCGCTTATCTATATAAAGGGAATAATACCGGGCAGGATGTATCGGGCGAGCAAAATACGCTTACCGAATCACCCGAATCCCGTTTATCCGAGCCCAAGGTTCCCCAATTTCTGCTACAGCCCTCATTCTCCGCCCCGCTAAAGAAAGAGCGCTGGCTGTTCAACCATATACACAGCCTATCCGCAAATCGCCTATATAAACTGAACGAGAACACCCAACTCCGTATAAACGCCGGTTATATCCACGACCTGCGAACACAGGAAAGGGGGAGTGAGACGACTTATTACCAATCCGAGGACACGATTCATCTAACGGAGCAAAGCGATAGCCGCATTCGCTCGGATCAAGCCAACCTCAATATCGGAGTGGAAAACAACTCGCAGGAAAGGTATCTCAAGAACCAGTTCTCAGCCACCGGAGATTGGCAATCCAGCCTTTCCCATATAACCGGAAACACAATTTCCACCGGCCGTACAACATTGGACCAACGCATCAAAACCCCGAACCTCAACTTGCGTAATAATTTACGGAGCCTGTGGAGCTTGGACAAATACACGTTGGAAGTCCAGTCTTTGCTCCGTTACCACAGCAACGCGGCCGATCTTCGCTTGGATAACCACCCTTATCCAATGAGCTTACGCGACTTTTATACCGATAATTCCTTTTCATTCCTGAAAAAGAGCGGTCCCCTCACCCAGCGATATACGGTGGGCATAAACGGGGAGATCAGCAATATCAAGAAAAGCCTGCAAACTTATCTCTCACCCGATTACCAATGGAATACCTATAAATGGACCCTATCCCTCAGCTCCCCACTCAGATGGACCGGATATACAGGGGTCGGTTTCTCCCGCATCTCGGTTAATCCGTCCCTGTCTATTATCTACAAACTGAATTACGCATGGCGTTTCACGGTACACGCCTCCTATAAGGAAAGATATGGAGAGATGACCGACTTATACGACCGGCCTTATCAAACGGATTACCGGAATAGCGTCTGGAATTGCGGAATCCTCCCGGTTTACAGACAACAGCTTTATTCCGTTTATGGGGAATACAAGAGTACGGCACGGGAATTCTTCGCCACGGTAAACCTGACACACAACCGGGAGTGGTACAATCGTATATACGAGCAACGTATAGAGAACGGGCAGGTACAACGAGTCTCCTTACCGCTGTCCAACCACGGTTCCGGCTATACCGTCAAAAGCACGCTATCCAAAGGCTTTTACGATCTAGGGCTAAAGACCTCGCTCATGGCGCTCCTCAATATCAGCAAGGCCGAGCAAATCAGCGGGGGACAAAGGCTTCCTTATCAATATCGCCTCATGCGCCTAGAGCCCAAAGTGATCTGGACTCCCAACCGCCATTGGGAAACCAGTTACCAAACCGATATCCGGTACGGAGGAAGTAAAATAGGAGAACGTACCCGTTTGGCGCCCTTATGGAACGTCATCCAACAAGTACAACTCTCCTACATTTTCTCACCCATAGAGGCAAGTCTTTCCGTAGATCATTACCACAATGACGTGAATGAAGACCAATCCGTCAACGCCGTTTTCGCGGACTTCTCGGTCTCATGGAAATCCGGGCGTTGGCAAATCACCGCCACGGCGACAAACCTGTTCGACAAACGTACCTACGCATACACACGATACGCATCGTTGGAAAGCTATACCTCATGGGTACGTATCCGTCCCCGGGAGTTTCTGGTAGCGATCCGCTACCGTTTATAATTATTAGGTCGTTTAGGGGATACTATTGTGAAAAATCAACTAATTTTGCGTCTTGATAAATAAGCGGCTTTATGAATAATGATAAGATCGTCACACCCAGCTTTTGCTATATACTAGCGGCGAATTTCCTGCTTTTTTTCGCTTTCTATCTAATCCTGCCGATCTTGCCTTTTTATCTGAAGGAAGAATTCATGATCGGGAAGTCTATGATCGGGTTTATCTTGTCGTGCTATACGCTAGCGGCGCTCTGTATCCGTCCGTTCGCCGGATATTTGCTGGATACTTTCGCCCGCCGTCCCTTATATCTGGTGGCTTATTTCATTTTCACCACCATATTTGGCGGATACATGGTAGCCACGGCACTTACCCTCTTTATCGCCTTACGCGTCGTACACGGTTTCGCCTTCGGCATGGTGACGGTGGCCGGAAATACGATACTGATCGATATCTTGCCCTCCTCCCGCCGTGGGGAAGGTATTGGCTATTACGGCCTAGCCAATAACATCGCCATGAGTTTCGGACCGATGATCGGTCTGTTCATGCAAGGGAACTTCACATACGACGTGATCTTTTCCTGCTCGTTGCTATCCGGAAGCCTTGGTTTTATCATGGCCTATATGGTCAAGACTCCTTATAAGCAACCGGTCAAACGAGAACCGATCTCCCTAGACCGCTTTTTCTTGGTGAAGGGAACTTGGGCGGGTATCTCCCTATTATTGCTCTCCATTCCTTATGGTATGACTACCACTTATGTAGCGATGTACGCCGCTGAGATCGGGATCAGCGTAAACTCCGGACTTTATTTCACCTTTATGGCCATGGGACTAGCCGTCTCCCGCCTGTTCTCCGGACGGCAAGTGGATAAAGGACGGATCACGCTTGTTATCTCCCTCGGGATGTATTTGGCGGCGGCCACATTCTTTCTTCTCGCGGCGCTCAAGGAGTTGATGCATTGGAATCCGGTATTTTCCTCTTATCTCTACATAGGTATAGCCCTCTCGCAAGGCGTGGCATTCGGAACCATGTTCCCTGCTTTCAACACGCTTTTCGTGAATCTGGCACCCAATAACCAGCGGGGTACAGCCACTTCTACATATCTAACTAGTTGGGATGTAGGTATCGGTATCGGGTTGATGGCCGGGGGCAGCATCGCACAAGAGCTAGGTGGCTTCAACTACGCCTACCTGTCCGGCGCTTGCCTTACGGTATTGTCTACGTTTTTCTTTTTGTTCAAGGCAGGGCCGCATTTCAATCGGCACAAGCTGAGATAAGTACTGCACGGCTCTTCCATTAATCTATCCGTTCTTAGTTAAGCCGAGAAGCTTTAATTCCATACAATAAGCCTACTCATGAACTGCGCACGTAAGAAGCTAAGAATCAGCGTCAAAAAAACACGAGAATCTTTCTGTCAAAACACGTACATGTTTTTTCAAAAAGTCGTACGTGTTTTGGATGAAACTCGTACGTGTTTTCCCGAATCTTTCGGCTGAGAACAAAAGCGCATATAGAAATCGACAAGAAGCCATCATCACTTGTATATCCCCTGTTTTTTACTTAATATCGCGTAACGATAATCAAGCTGATAAGATGAAAATAATAGCAGATAACACGGTTCCTTACCTAAAAGGGATCTTGGAGCCAATAGCGGACGTATCCTACCTTGACTCCAAAGAGTTTACACCCACTAACATAAAAGACGCGGATGCCTTGATCGTACGTAGCATAGATAAATGTACACGCGAGCTATTGGAAGGTAGCCGGGTTCGCCTCATCACGACAGCCACGATCGGGTACGACCATATCGATATCCATTATTGCGAGAAGACAGGGATCACGTGGAAGAACGCCCCGGGTTGCAACGCCGCTTCCGTGGGGCAATATGTATTATCCTCTTTGGTAGCCGTCGCCCTCCGCAAAGGAGAGAGACTAGCAGGGAAGACTATCGGTATCGTTGGCGTAGGCCATGTAGGGAGTATCGTGGAGATGCTATGCGAGGCCATGGGGATGCGTGTGCTTCGCAATGACCCGCCCCGTGCCGAGCAGGAAGGTGAGGATGGATTCGTATCCTTGGACACGATCGCGAAAGAGGCGGATATCATAACCTTGCATGTGCCGCTGACCAAGGAGGGACGCTTCGCCACCCGCCATCTAGCCGATCATGCCTTTTTCGACCAGCTGGAACGGAAGCCTTGGTTTATCAACAGTTGCAGAGGTGCCGTACATGATACGCAGGCCTTATTGCAGGCCAAACGAACCGGCAAGGTCAGCGAACTGATCATCGATTGCTGGGAGAACGAACCGGATATCGACCGGGAATTACTGTCGGAAGCCACGATCGCCACTCCTCATATAGCCGGTTTCTCCGCTGACGGGAAGGCGAACGGGACACGAATGTGCCTAGAGAATATAGGATGCTTTTTCGGTATCCGTATCGAAAAGATCAAGGAAGTCATTCCGCCTGCCCCAACCAACCCATTCATCGACTTGGGACAATTCAAGGAGCACCGGGTGGAAGGAGCCATCTTGAGAAGTTTCAACCCAGAAGTAATCGACCAAGCACTAAGAGCGAATCCTCATCATTTCGAGCGATTTAGGGCAGCGTATGACCATCCCCGTGAGTTCCATGCTTACCAAGCGATCAAAGCTGACCCGGAAGAATTCGCCGTACTCCAGAAACTAGGTTTTCAAGTAGGCTAATGACAAAAAAGCCTTACAGTAAACTTTCGATCACATGAGGATAATGCGCATACTCCAGGGCATGCACTTTCGAGGCTACCTCCTCCGGCGTATCCGAAGGTAATACCGGACAAGAAGCCTGGAAGATGATAGCGCCCTCATCATAATGCTCATTAATATAATGTATAGTAATACCCGACTCCCGCTCACCAGCCTTCACGACCGCCTCATGCACATGCATGCCATACATCCCCTTGCCGCCATATTTAGGGAGTAACGCGGGATGGATGTTCACGATCTTACCGGGAAAAGCCTGAAGAATCACGTCTGAGATCTTATTCATAAAACCGGCCAACACGATAAGGCAGACATCATATTCCGCCAACTTTTCCAAGATCGGCACACCAGCAATAAATTCCTCCCGTGAAAACACGAAAGAAGGCACTCCCAACTTGTTTACCCGCCCATGCACGCCAACATTACGATTATTTGATAAAACAACCGCAACATTAACGTTTTCACTGTTAGCAAAATATCGGGCGATGTTCTCGGCATTCGTACCAGATCCGGAAGCAAAAATCGCTATGTTTTTCATATTTTTAGATGTTTAAATGCACAAGAAAAGAAAAAATGTGCAGTTTTCCGCATTTTTAGCTTATTAAATTTGCTTTGTAACATAAAAAATTCTTTTCTTTGCACTGCAAATTTAAAAAGTATATTCGTATTTATTAATCTAAATTGAAAAAGTTATGTCTGAAGTTGCTGAAAGAGTAAAAGCTATCATCGTTGACAAGTTAAGTGTTGAAGAAACAGAAGTTACAAACGAAGCAAGCTTTACTAACGATTTAGGAGCAGACTCTCTTGACACTGTAGAATTGATTATGGAATTCGAAAAAGAATTCGGTATCTCAATTCCTGACGATCAAGCAGAAAAGATTACAACTGTAGGTGACGCTATCGCTTACATCGAGGCTAACGCGAAGTAATCAATCCTTTTAACTAAAGGTATGGAATTAAAAAGAGTTGTAGTAACAGGTCTTGGAGCTATTACTCCTCTTGGTAATACCCTCCCCGAAACATGGGAAGGTATTATCAATGGAAAAAGTGGCGCTGGACCTATTACTCAGTTTGATGCATCCAAATTCAAGACACAATTTGCATGCGAAGTTAAAGGCTTCGATCCGTTGAAAGTTATGGATCGTAAGGAAGCCCGCAAGTGTGATCGTTATAGCTTATTCGCGATCGACGCAGCGAAACAAGCGATCGAGGACGCGGCAATGGACTTGGATAAAGAAGATAAGAACCGTATCGGCGTTATTTTCGCTTCAGGTATCGGTGGTATCAAGACATTTGACGAGGAAGTATTGAGTTATGCGAAGATCAAGGATACGATCGGTCCGAAGTTTAACCCGTTCTTCATCCCGAAAATGATCTCGGATATCGCAGCTGGACATATTTCCATGCTTTATGGATTCCACGGCCCGAACTTTGCGACCGTCTCAGCTTGTGCATCTTCTACAAACGCTATCAGTGACGCATTCAATTATATCCGTTTAGGCAAGGCTAACGTCATCATCACCGGTGGAGCGGAAGCTGCTGTTTCTGAATCGGGTGTAGGTGGATTCAACTCCATGAATGCGTTATCGACACGTAATGATTCTCCCGAGACCGCATCTCGCCCGTTCAGCGCTAGCCGTGACGGATTCGTGATGGGTGAAGGTGGAGCTTGCTTGGTATTGGAAGAAATGGAGCACGCATTGGCTCGTGGCGCTAAAATATATTGCGAGATCGCTGGAACCGGAATGTCTGCCGATGCTTATCACTTGACCGCTTCTCATCCGGATGGTTTAGGAGCGAAGCTGGTTATGCGCAACGCATTGGAAGACGCGGGAATGACTCCGGAAGATATTGATTACATCAATGTTCATGGAACATCGACTCCCGTAGGCGATATCTCAGAGGTTAAGGCGATCAAAGATGTGTTCGGAGAACATGCTTATCAACTGAATATCAGTTCTACAAAGTCAATGACCGGTCACTTGCTTGGTGCTGCCGGAGCGGTAGAGGCGATCCTGTGTATTATGGCTATAAACGATGGTATTATCCCGCCGACCATTAACCATGCGGAAGGCGACGATGATCCTGAAATAGATTATAAACTGAATTTCACATTCAATAAGGCTCAAAAGAGAGAAGTGAAAGCCGCTTTATCGAATACGTTTGGTTTCGGTGGACACAACGCTTGCGCCATTGTTAAAAAATTCGTGAAATAACGTGTTTAGAAAGCTATACAAACAGCTACATAAAAGAATAAGGCTCCTGCATAATAAAGGTAGGGAGCCTTATTTGTCTTTATCAAAGATTCTAGGTTTTTATCCGGATAATCTCCAGATTTACGAGCAGGCCTTGTTGCATAAATCATCATCAGTAGAGACGGGTGATGGTAAATGGCTTAACAATGAGCGTCTTGAATTTTTAGGAGATGGCATTTTGGATGCGGCGGTCGCCGATATTGTCTATAAGCGCTACCCGAATAAGCGGGAAGGCTTTTTGACAAACACACGCTCCAAGATCGTACAACGGGAAACGATGAATAAGGTCGCCGTACAACTCGGCCTCGATCAAATGGTAGTCTATTCAACCAAGATAAACTCTCATAACAATCATATGTATGGTAATGCGCTCGAGGCTTTGATCGGCGCTATTTATCTGGATCAAGGTTATGACGTTTGTTATAAGTTTATCCGTGACGTGATGATAGAAAAGTATATCGATGTAGATACACTCGTCCGGAAAGAGATAAATTTCAAGTCAAACTTGATTGAATGGAGCCAAAAGAACAAAATATCGATCTCGTTCGATCTAATAGAGTCTTTTACGGATCATGATGGAAATCCTGTATTCCAAAGCGCGATTAAATTGCTCGGCGAGCAAATTGGCATAGGTATCGGTTACTCCAAAAAAGAATCCCAGCAAGCGGCTTCTAAAATGGCGGTCAAAAGATTGCGGACAGACAAAGAACTCCAGCAACGTATCTCTGCCACAAAGAAAAAGAAGACGGGTGAACTAACCGATGAAAAAGAGTTTTCTGACCTCCCAGAGGAAGAAACTGTATGATAAATAGCAGAACTTGGGTATATCGTTTGATATACCCAAGTTCTTAGTTCTATAAGAATAAGCTCATATAAAGTTGTATGTATGAAAAAACAGTACAGTAAATTTCTCCGAATATTAATAACCAGCATATTATATATCGGCTATTTCTCGATTTCAAGTTCGTTGGCGCAGATCAGCGAAGGAGGACTCCCCCCCAGCTTTCAATTCGCAGGTTCACTTCGAAGTGAAAAGCTAGCAGAACAAGTTCCAGTGAATTTCAGTGTGGAAGACCTCAAGGCGGTCGATGCGTGGAGGGTCAGCCAAGGCGCTCCGTTGCGTGTAGCCAAGTCGATTCCAACCAGCTTCGACATCGCCGATAGCGGCGATTGGATTTCACTACCCGACGGTAGCCAAATATGGCAACTTCACCTTCAAGCGAAAGGAGCGATCGCCTTGATCCTGTATTACTCCGATTTTTATATACCCAAAGGTGCCCGGTTATACCTGTATAACGCAGCGAAAACCCAAGTATTGGGTGCCTATACGCATCGTACGCATCCTGAAAACGGACCGTTCGCAACCCAAGCCGTAGCAGGCGATGAGGTGATCCTCGAATATGTACCGGCACCATCCGGCGAGACACCTCGACTACGCATCCGGGAGGTCGGTTACGGGTATAATCATCTTGAAGCGATCATGCCTGAAGTACAGGAAGCGCCGGGAGCTGGCTTTTCAGAAGCTTGCGAAGTGAATATCAATTGCGAGGAGGGAGCCGATTGGCAGGAGCAAAAGAAGGGGGTGATACAAATGATTCAATACATCCGTAATAAAGAGGGAGAAGGAGGAAGCTATATTTGTACGGCTTCTCTGGTAAATAATACGGCCCGTGACAAAAAGCCTTATGTATTATCCGCCTTCCATTGTTCGCAAGATATACTGGGCGAACAGACGGTTACTCCCGAGGAATTAGCGGTCTGGTTGTTTTATTTCCACCAAGAACATGTGGGCTGCGATAATGAGTCACCCATTTATCCGATAAAAACCATGGTAGGATGTACACGGAAAGCCTCCACCCCTGTCGAAAACGGTTCCGACGGACTGTTGCTGTTGCTTAACGACGAGATCCCCGACGATTATAATGTATTCTTTAACGGATGGGATCGTTCAAATATGCTTTCACTCTCGGGCGTAGGCATCCATCATCCTTCCGGCGATTATATGAAAATCTCCACCTATGGAAATTATCCGACAGAATCGATTACATGGCGTAATAGTGATGTTGGGAAAACCGGGGCCACGAACGCTCATTGGAACGCGACTTTCGATGCCACGCTAAACGGACACGGGGTGACCGAGGGAGGATCTTCCGGCTCGCCTTTATTTAATAGCAAAGGCTTGATTATAGGTACGCTGAGCGGTGGAAGCTCCAGTTGCGAACTGCCCGAAGGATTGAATTTATACGGTAAATTGTATTATCACTGGAATAAATACAGTGATAATGATACAGCCCGGATGGATGTCTGGCTAGATCCACTCGGAACGGGCGTCACCTCGTTGCAGGGAATGACGCAGGATGGGAAAACGCTCGGAAACGAGTATGAAGGTCCGACTGATTTGAAATACAAACAGATCTCCACGGGTGAGATTCAACTGACATGGAATGCCCCAGTCCTCGAAAAAATAGCTGGTTGGGGATCACAAGATCGTTATCAACAGTTCGGTCTCGGAGGAGATCCATTCTATTTCGCTCAGAAATGGGATACGAAAGATCTACAACCGGTGCATAAAAAAACGATCCGGAAGGTTAATTTCTATCCGCAGGAAGGGGTCACTTATGGAGTCTATATCAAACAGGGAAACCGGGAGTATGAAGAGAGTTTCACTCAACTGAAATCAGGTAAAATAAATTCGGTCACACTTAAAACACCATTCGTAATCGACGCAAAGCAGGATTTACTGGTAGCCATTCATGTGATAAGCTATGCCAATAACACATACCCGGCATGCTCCGATGAAGGCCCCGCAGTCGATGGAAAAGGGAATTTATACTCTTTGGACGGAAAAAAATGGGAAACATTCTCAGATGATGAGCTAGATGCCAATGTTGTGTTATCGATCGTAATAAGCGCGGAAGAAGGTGAGCTCCCCTCAAGTTCCGTATTCTCCACGAGCACTTTCTCGGAGAAACCGCAACCCATGAGAACGGGCCGATTATCATTCCGGAAACTGGCTATCGCCTCTGATGCGCAAGAAGCAGAGTTGATCACGGCTTTTCCGGAGCTGACCGGTTATAAGGTATATCAAGATACTCGGGAACTGACGACATTACCTGTTTCTCAACGGAATTATACGGTGAAAAATCTGACAACAAGTACCCCTCTGCTCCAAGTAACGGCACTTTATGGTACCGATGAGAGCGCCCCGGTTACGGTAATTCCGGAAACGAGCGTAGGTAACGAACTGAAGCCAACAGGCGAAGAAGTAGATATTCAACCACGTATCTTCTCGAATGAAGTACAGATCCAGAATTATCAACAACTGAAATCGCTTGAGATCTACAGGGCCGATGGAAAGTTGATACGTAGCGTCCCGCAACCGGGAAGCAGTCTCAGCACGGGTGATTTTGCCACTGGAATGTATATCTTCCGCTTGACTACCGAAAAGGGAAGCCAAACCGTTCAAGGTATTAAAAAATAAACGGCCGCCTACTAGTATAAAGTAAAAAAGGTTGTGCGTTCTCTGACACACAACCTTTTTTATTTTATTTCCCGAATGTTACCCCCATCCGTTTTCCTTGTACGATCAAATCATGATCCGGTGTCACTAATTTTAGTTTTCCCGCTACTTCTAACAAGGGAATGGATTCTACCCTATCTCCTTTCATACAAACCATACGTCCGAATTCACCATTAGCGATCAGTTCCGTGGCATGGCCTCCCAAACGAGTCGCAAGGTTACGGTCGAACGGAGAGGGGTTTCCACCCCGTTGGGTGTATCCCAATACGGTATCCCGGGTCTCGATACCCGTTCCCGCCTCGATAGCCCGGGTAATATAATCAGAAGGACGCTTTTTATCCGGAGTCTCGATACCCTCGGCTACTACAACGATGGAATAAGGTTTGCCCCTGCGAGCCCGATCCAAGATCGCCTCGTTCACCTTATCGATATCGTATCCCAATTCCGGAAGTAAGATCACGTCGGCACCTCCAGCCATCCCGGCATACAAGGCGATCCATCCGGCATGATGGCCCATCACCTCCACGACCATCACCCGCTTATGTGAACTAGCCGTAGAATGAAGACGGTCTATAGATTCCGTGGCGATATTCACGGCGGTATTAAAACCGAACGTAATATCCGTACCCCATATGTCATTATCGATTGTCTTGGGAACGCCTATCACGTTCAATCCGATCTGAGATAACAGATTGGCCGTCTTCTGCGTACCGTTTCCTCCGATACAAACCAAGCAGTCCAGCCCCAGCTCCTCATAATTTTTCTTAATGATCTCCGGCTTTTCCGAATCTCCCGAGGCCAAGAGCTTACGGAAAGGCTTCTCTCTGGACGTTCCTAAAATGGTTCCCCCTAAATTTAATATGCCGGATAAGCTCCGTTCATCGAAAACTTGGACGTCTTTATTCAAAAGACCTATAAAACCGCTATGAATACCTATCACTTCCATGCCGTAATGCATGATAGCGGTCTTGCCAACACCACGGATCGTAGCGTTGATACCGGGGCAATCGCCACCCGATGAGAGAATCCCTATTTTCATCGTAACGTTAATTTAGTACCTAGCAAAGATATAAATAAAAAGAGAATGCCTACATTTGCACTCGAACAAATAAAAAGAGCATGGATATTTTAACACAGACGATTTCGCTCCTTTTCCGCCATCGACAAACGGAGATCGGACGATTTGGGCAGGATATAGACCATATCCAGCGCAAACAGCTGCATGCTCTGCTTTCGACGGCACGCAAGACGGAATGGGGACTCAAATATGATTATAAAAGCATTCGCTCTTATTCTGACTTCTGCCAACGTCTTCCCTTACAGACTTATGACGAGATAAAGCCGTATGTCACCCGAATGATAAACGGAGAAAGGAATATTCTCTGGCCTTCGGTGGTGCGGTGGTACGCTAAGAGTAGCGGGACCACGAACGACAAAAGTAAATTCCTGCCCGTCACCCCCGAGATATTAAAGGGTTGCCACTATAAAGGCGGCTTTGATTGCGTAGCCATTTATCTGCGGAACAACCCGGAAAGCCGTTTCTTCTCCAAGAAAGGCTTGATATTGGGCGGTAGCCATAGCCCTTCCCCGCTAAACTCCGAGGCTCATCAAGGCGACTTATCCGCCGTATTACTTCAAAATCTCAATCCGCTCGTCAATTTAATACGCGTCCCCAAGAAACCCATTATCCTAATGGATGAATGGGAAAGCAAGATCAAGGCGATCGTGGAGAACACTTGGAATAAGGATGTAAACAGCCTATCCGGTGTTCCTTCTTGGATGTTGGTATTGATCAAGGCCGTATTGAAAAAAACGGGTAGGGAATATCTTACGGACGTATGGCCTAATCTGGAGGTCTTCTTCCATGGGGGAATCAGTTTCGAGCCTTACCGGGAGCAATATAAAACCTTGATTCCATCGAATAAGATGCATTATATGGAGACCTATAACGCATCCGAGGGCTTCTTCGGGCTGCAAGACGATCCGACAGACCCCAGTTTGCTTATGATGCCGGATTACGGTATTTTCTATGAGTTCATCCCGATGAACGAGGTGGGTAGCGCCCATCCGACCGTGTTACCGCTGGAATCGGTAGAGACCGGGAAAAACTACGCGATGGTAATCACGACCTCGGGAGGATTATGGCGCTATCAGATCGGGGATACGGTACGTTTCACCTCGTTATTCCCTCATAAATTCGTTATCTCCGGACGTACCAAGCACTTTATCAACGCCTTCGGCGAGGAGCTAATGGTGGATAACGCCGATAAGGCGATCGCCATGACTTGCCTACGAACCGGGGCGAAAGTAAAAGAATATACCGCCGCCCCACTCTTTATGCTGGATAAGGCAAAAGGACGGCACCAATGGTTTATCGAGTTTGACAAGAAACCGGAATCTCTCGATGAATTCGCCACTTTATTAGATCAGAACTTACAAAAGCTGAACTCGGACTATGAGGCGAAGCGGTATAAAGAGATCTCCCTTCAACCGCTGGAAATCGTTATCGCCCACGACGGTGCTTTCTATGAATGGCTCAAGCAGAAAGGCAAATTAGGCGGGCAGCACAAGATCCCACGCCTCAGCAACGACCGCACGCATATAGAGGAGCTTTTGCGCATTAACCAGTCTCTATAAGCCGGTATGCGCTTTATTCATAAGACGCATTAAAATTGATAAGTCAGATAGAATCCCGCCATATTCGAACTGAATACCGGAGCGGCCACGATCGGGCAGTTCTTCACATTTCGATTGATCCGCCGGGCGATAGCGTTACGAATCGGGAAATAGATCAGATACGATAACTCTACCGACAAGATCCCGAAACCTGCGCCGGCTACTACATCCGCCACCCAATGCCTGTTATTGTATAAGCGGGAACCCGCCACGAACGCCGCTATCGCATAACCCGAGTAAGCGAGTATAGGTGAGCTATCCTTAAATTCCTTATAAGCCATATGCGCCCCTAAGAAAGCATTCGAGGTATGTCCGGAAGGAAACGAATAAGGCGCCCCGTCCGGGCGAGGCTCGTTTACCCAGTTCTTCAGCCCATGCACCATCAATCCGTTCATCCCTTCCGCTAAAGCGACCAAGCAAAGTTGGTCCACCCAGTTATGCTTCTCTGTTCCCATAAGGTCGCAGACAAATACCCAACCCAGCATTCCCCACTCCAAGTAATTGTCGATATGGATTTGCTTCACGGAATCTTTCCGGGAAAACAGGTGAAAGTCATTCATCCCGTCGATCGCCGTGCCTACGGCTCCCACCGTTATCAATGAGGCCGGAAGAATCAAGCTTTTCGGGTTAAACTTATAGGCGACGACAGGCATTCTCTCCTTGACAGGGGCTTGAGAACGTACGTTTAACGTATCGAGATCACCAACGCCCGCGAACGCAATGTTTACGAAGCCTATCAAAAGGCTTACCAAGACGATTAATTTCCTATATATCATATCCGTTATTTTCCTCTAAGACATCCCTCTCCCGGATAAACCCTTCATCAAAATAGTTGTTCTCTATTTTCGAATGGATCACCCGCTGGAAATAGAAACGATGGTTATTCCAATGGAAGGCCGGGTATTCCTTATTTTGTTTGACAATATTATTCGTGAAGACCAACCCGTCCACGGACTTGGCGTATACCAATGGCCTATCGAACGTAATAAACTCGTTCGCGTCGATCACGATATCACTATGGAAATATTTCCTTTGCGACGCTAAATCCGGGATTTCGGGATAAATAGAGATAATAGCGTTCGTAAATTGGAACATATTCGTCAAGGAGTTGATGAACTTATTCTTACGGATCAACACGTTCCGGCAAGCGCCGGTCTCGAACCAACCATTGCAATCACCGCACAGCAGGATCGCCGTCCCCGAGGTATGATCGAAAACATTATTCTCTACGACCGTTTGCCGAGGCGTGCTGAACAAGGAACCGCGGGCACGGTTATTCCGGATCACGTTATCCGAGAATAGGACCGTCGGCGTCCACTCCAGATTCTCTATGCCGAAGCCGCTTCCCTCATGGATCGAAGGATTCACCGTATTCTCAAACCGGATCTCGAACTCCTTCGCCCCTCGGTAATCCGGTTGATCAACTGCCTTGATAGCGGTAATCCGGTTTCTCGCCCCTATCAATTCCATGGTGCTCGAATGGATGAACTGCACGGAATCCCCTACCCTTCCCCATTCGAAACCATACGATTGCGGGTGCATATACCGGCCTACCAAGGTAGAGTCATTCACTCGTCTCACCACTTTCAGGTAAGTTCCATGCACATTGATAGCGTCGTCCATCATCCCTTCGTACAAGCCATTCTTGGAGATGATCGTTCCCTTGCAGGTCGAGAAATGGGTAGCGTCCGCCTGTGTCGTGAAATACCGCGGATCGTCCGCCCCTTTCAAGCAAACGGAGAAACCATCCAGCGTGATATTCTCGCTCACTTGCGCCAAGAGGCCCATTCCCTCGGCATAATGAACCTTGATATTCTCCAGAGTCGTATTCACGTCATGATACAGGAAGACACCGGGAGCCGGACGTTCCCAAGAACGCATGGCGATCACCGTACCGGGCACCAAACGGTTGTCTTTCCAACGGGGAGACTTTATCAGCCTTGGAGAAACCTCGATCAAGCCCCGCACGCCTACCGGGATATCGCTTGTATTATACACCAAATGACGTGTATCTCCCTCGAAGGCGATACCGGAACCGGGAGTCAACTCCCAGCCTTCTCCCTTCGCTACAAACACGCTATCCCGTATCTCATAGCGTACCCATGGAGCCACCTCGAAGGTGATCCCGCCTTTCAGCGTATCGTTCTCCACCACTTTTACCTGTGAAATCTGAGGATGCTTGAAGTCTATACTGAAATTCTTCAAGACACAATTCCTCGAATCCAGCAAAGAGACCGGCAACATCCTGCCGTGGAAGATTAACTCCGAGCCTTGCCCGTCGAACACCATATTCTTCATCCCCTCGAAAGGCAAACCTACTTTCTTCGGATTCATTTGATCATGATTCGAGATGAAATAGACACGCTCCGCCGCGCTATCGGGATAAAACTCATAGCGGCCCTTAGGCAAGGTCACCACAATTGTCTGGTTTTCCTCGCATTTCTCCCGTATCTGCTCCAATGCCCTCGCCATAGCGGGCGCATTATCCACATTCTCGACCGGGGATAAACCATAAGCCGACAAATCATACCTCCGTTCCGTAGAACAAGCGCTTCCAAACAGGGAATAAAGCAGGACAACTGCCCCCCATAGATACCATTTCATAGAAAATCAATTAAATATATCCGCGAAGGTATGTATTTTACAGGGTAAGCGCACTAAAAACAGACAATAACTTTCCGTCTCATGAATCCTATCACGAATCTCCTATAATAGCAGCCTGAGTTTTCTCCTAATAAAACAAAAGTTTCCTCAGTAAGAAACTTTTGTTTCCCTATATAGAAACGAAAGTTTTTCCTTGAAGAAACTAAAGTTTTCCGTATAAGAAATTTAGAAAAACTGCAATAGGCTGTCTTTTCCTGATTTATCTAGACACTTTTTTTGTTTATAAACGTAATCAGTAGA
>OBAQ01000125.1_pt1 | contig 91230 bp, 96 predicted proteins | sample 1517821 | NCBI WGS metagenome assembly OBAQ01 (sample SAMN04571705, study PRJEB22368) | human gut metagenome | biome: human gut; material: stool | host: Homo sapiens | place: Luxembourg | collected 2012-09-27
CGCTGAAATATACGGACATCCGCGAAGAGCACGAACTCCGTTACGTCGGCAAATACGAAGGCGACGAACGCGATTATCTGGAATATTATTTCACGCAAAACGTCTTTGCCTCTTTGGGCGAGGCCGTGCATGAAGCTTCCAAGGAATTCCAGGTTATCGTCTACACCGAATGACAAACGTTCGGTTTATCCTGCAAAAAAATCCCGCAGCCGCAAAAGCCGCGGGATTTTTTGTAACATTTTGTAACAACATGTTAAGAGCATTTTATTAAAAAGTATGATATATATGCGCGCAGATTGTGTTTTCAACTCCAAAAATGAGGATTTTTCAGCATGGCTAAAATCAAAGTTGCGGTCATCGGCGCCGGCATGATGGGCAAGAACCATCTTAAAACTTACAAATCTCTGCCGAACGTCGAACTCGTCGGCGTTTACGACATTTTTCCCGAAGCCGCCCAAAAAGCCGCTGAAACATTCGGCGTAAAAGTATTTTCCAGCATGGAGGAAGTTGCCGAAAAGGTTGACGCCGTCAGTGTCGTCACCACTTCCGTCACCCATGCGGACGTCGGCGAATTCTTTTTGAACAAAGGCATTCACTGCATGATGGAAAAGCCGTTGGCCACTTCCGAAGAAGGATGCCGGCGCCTGATCAACGCCGCCAAAAAGAATAATGTCGTGCTTTTGGTCGGCCATATCGAGAGATTTAACCCGGCGGTTGAACAGATGGGCAAAATCCTTTCCGACACCTCCAAGATCCGTTCGCTGACGGCGCAGAGAATGTCCGCCGCTTCCGGCCGCATTACCGATGTCGACGTGGCCATGGACCTGATGATCCACGACGTCGAAGTCATCCAGTCGCTGGTCAGGTCGCCGGTCATCAACGTACAAGCCGCCGCCGTCAAAACTTCCGATCATCCGGAAGGCAAAGATTATATCACCGCGGTGCTGGAATTTGCCAACGGCGTTACCGCCAACATTACCGCCAGCCGCATTACCCAGGCCCGGGTACGCACCCTGACGGTTACCACCGACACCAACTATATCGACATGGACTTCATCAACCAGAGCATCAACGTACATTCGCAGGGCCGCATGCCGTATGTTAATCAGGAAAATATTCCTGAATGGATGAACTATGGCTTAAAAGGCAGCGTGGAACAACTGTTTATTCCGAGCAATCAGCCGTTGACCGCCGAGCTGAGCCACTTTATCAGTTGCGTTAACGGCGAGGCGACGCCGCGCATTTCCGGCGAAAATGCTTTTGACGCCCTGAAAGTCATTTGGGAAGTGGAAGACAAACTCGGCCTTTTGGCGCATGAGGAAACTTCCGCCCAAAGCAAAGCTTCCGCCGTCGCTTAAAAAAAACAAATAATGACGCAGCGCTACAAAATCACCGTAGAATATGACGGTACTGATCTGCTCGGCTGGCAGAAACAGCTGGACGGGTCGAGTGCACAAGAGTTTCTGGAAAAGGCGGTCGAAGCCTTTTGTCAGGAAAAAACCGAAGTTTACGGCGCCGGTCGCACGGACGCCGGGGTGCATGCGCTGGCGCAGATCGCTCATTTCGATTTAAACCGCGAAGTTGACCCTTTTCGCCTGCGCGAGGCGGTAAACGCTCATCTCCGCAGTATGGAAGCACCGGTCTCGGTGCTGGCGGCGGAAAAAACGGCACCGGACTTTCACGCCCGCTATTCGGCCGTCGGACGCGCTTATATTTACCGCATCACCAACCGCCGGGCGCCGCTTGTCATTGACAAAAACCGCAGCTGGCCGGTAGTGGTTCCTTTAGATGTCGATAAAATGCGCGAAGGCGCGGCTTATCTCCTCGGACATCATGACTTCACTTCCTTCCGCGCGGTCAAATGTCAGGCCAAATCGCCGCTCAAAACGCTCGACCGGCTCGACATCCGGCAGGAAGGAGAAAACATTTTCTTTTATACGGAAGCACGTTCTTTTCTTCATCATCAGGTGCGCAATATGGTCGGCACGCTGAAAATGGTCGGCGACGGACATCTGGCGCCGGAAGAAATAAAAACCATCCTTGAAGCCCGCGACCGGCGGGCGGCGGGGCCGACGGCACCGGCCTGCGGACTGTATTTAAGCAAAATTATGTACCGCGCTTAGCTAAAAATACTGTTGTTTTTTTCGTGCTCTCGGCTATACTTTCAGATACAGACTTTTCCAAAAGGGAGAAATGTGCAATGGCACACGTTATCAAAGTATGTATGGGCAGCTCCTGTTTTGCCCGGGGAAACGCCAAAAACCTCCAGCTGATTCAAAATTTTCTGGAACAAAACGAAATTGAGGCCGAAGTCGAACTGACCGGGCTTCGCTGCTGCAACCGCTGCGCCGTCGGTCCCAACATCACCATTGACGGGGTGGAATATCACAACGTCGACAACGGCACCCTGCTTGACATTTTGGAAAAAAACTTCCGCAAATAACCGACCGGGAACAAAACCATGTCCGACCGCGAATACCCTTTATATACAATCAAAAACAACTGTGTGGACTGTTACAAATGCGTCCGCCGCTGTCCGGTCAAGGCAATCAAGATCGAAGACGGCAGCGCCCAGATCGTGCCCGACCTGTGCATTGCCTGCGGCACCTGCTACCGGGTCTGCCCGGCCAAAGCCAAACAGCCGCGCAACGACCTGACACGGGCAAAACACCTGATCGAATCGGGCAAAGACGTTTACGTTTCCCTGGCGCCTTCCTGGATTGCCGAATTTGACGGACTGCCGGCGGAAAAGATGATCGCTTCCCTGCGCCGGCTCGGCTTCCGCGGGGTGGGAGAAACCGCTGCCGGCGCGGAGGAAGTTTCCGCCCACATCGCCCGCCTGCTCGGAGAAAAAGAATCGGGACTGCTGATCTCCACCGCCTGCCCGGCAGTGGTCGAGTACGTACGCAAATACCTGCCGGAGATGACGCCGCACCTGACGCCGCTTTCGTCGCCGCTGCTGGCTCACTGCCGGATGCTGAAAGATAAGCTGGGCAAGGACATCGAAGTGGTGTTCGTCGGCCCCTGCATCGCCAAAAAGCTCGAAGCTGACGCCCACCCCGAGCTGCTGAGCTTAAGCCTTAGCTTCGGGGACATCCGTCAATGGTTCCGGGAAGCCGGAATTTTCCCGGAGGAAATCCGCACCAGCGTTTATGACAAATTCGTGATGACCAAGGCGGAAGAAGGCACCGCCTATCCGATCGAAGGCGGCATGATCGAAACCGTCAAACCTTATACGGCTGCCCGAAACGCCTACATGATGCAGGTATCGGGCATCCAGAACATCAAACGCGAACTGGCGGGGCTGAAAGCGGAAAATTTCGACCGGCCGGTTTTTATCGAATGCCTGGCCTGCCACGGCGGCTGCGTGGCCGGCCCCTGCATGAGCAACCGCAATCCCGGTTTTGACAAACGGCTGAACATTCTGAAACACAGCGACTTTTCCGACCGTGCCGGCAAACGAGAACCGCAGGCAGACATCAGCCTGCAATACGGCGAAAAAGCCGTCAAAGACAAAGAATTCGGCGAAGCGGAAATCAAACGGGCGCTGGCGGTGATCGGCAAATACGGCGTGGAAGACGAATTGAACTGCGGCGGCTGCGGTTATGACACCTGCCGCAACTTTGCCCGCGCAATGCTTTCCGGCAAAGCCGAACCGGAAATGTGCGTTTCCAACATGAAACAGCAGGCCCAGCGCAAGGCCAACGCCCTTCTCCGCTGCATTCCTTCGCCGATCGTGATTGCCGACAGCCGGTTAAACATCATCGAATATAACGACAAGTTCGCCGAAACTTTCTGGTCGGAAGCGGAACACGGGGAAATTTACGAACGAAACGACCTTCGCGGCGCCGACCTTCGCGACTTCATAGACTTCACCAACCTGTTTTCGGCTTCGCTCGACCTTGAACAGGACATCCGGCGCGAACACGTCCGCTTCGGCGACCGGCTGTTTGACGTGGTGGTCTTCAACATCGACAAGAAACAGATTGTCGGCGGCATTATCCAGGACGTGACCAAAATGGAGATGAAAAAGGAGCGAATCGCCGAAAAGGCCAAAGACGTGATCCGCAAAAACCTGGCCACCGTCCAGCAGATTGCCTGCACTTTGGGCGAACATATGGCGGAAACGGAAATTCTGCTGCGCTCGATCGCCGAAGACTATGCCGGCGGCGAATCCGAAAGCAGCGTGGAAAAACCGATCAAATCTTACGAGGACGACAAATGAGCAATTCGCTGTTTATCGACATCGGTTCCTGCCAAAGGCAGAAAGACGGCGAAGACTGCTTTGGCGACACCATATATTCCAAGAAAATTCCAGAGGAAAGACGGGTGATCAGCATTCTTTCCGACGGGCTGGGCAGCGGCGTAAAGGCCAACATCCTGTCGTCGATGACCACCCGGATGGCCATGAAATTCATGGAAGACAACACCGACCTGCTGCGTTCAAGCGAAATTATGATGGACGCGCTGCCGATCTGCCAGATACGCAAGATCAGCTATGCCACCTTTTCCATCGTTGACAGCGAACTGGAGGGCAAAACCCGGATTTTCGAGATGGACAACCCCCGCTACATCTTCATCCGCAACCACCGGCTGCTGGCGATCAAAGGACGGGAATTTTCCTCGCCGAAATGGAAAGAACGCACCATCAGCGTTTCGCAGATAACCACCCAGCCGGAAGACCGCATTATCCTGATGTCGGACGGCGTCACCCAGGCAGGGCTCGGCAACAAGCGCTATCCGCTCGGCTGGGGACGGCAGGGCTGTATAGACTTCGTTTTAAAAGAAATTGAAAAAGACCCTTACATGTCGTCGCAGACGCTGGCGCAAAAGATCGTCGAAGAAGCGCTGACCAAGGAAATCGACCACAAGGCCGGCGACGACATCAGCTGCGTTTCCATTTACTTCCGCACTCCGCGCAAACTGCTGGTTTTGACCGGACCGCCGTTTGACGAGGACAAAGACCGCGAATTTGCCGAACTGGTTTCCGACTATGACGGCAAGGTGGCCATCTGCGGCGGCACCACCGCCAACATTATCGAACGCGAGCTGTGTCTGAAATGCGAAATCGACAAGACCAGTTTCGATACCGCGATTCCGATGGCCTCGACCATGGAAGGGGTCGATTTGGTGACGGAAGGCATTTTAACCTTGACCGACGCGTATCGTATGCTAAAAGAAGGGATCGACAGAAAACCCAACGTCGCTTCGGTCCGTTTGGTCAACCTGCTGCTTGGCAGCGACCGGATCGATTTCGTGGTCGGCACCAAAATCAACGTCGCCCACCAGGATCCGAGTTTGCCGATGGAGCTTGAAATCAGGCGCAACATCGTCAAAAAGATATTCAGGCTGCTGCAAAGCCAGTACCTGAAGGAAATTTCGGTCAGATACTTGTAGTAAAGGAACATAATTATGGAAAAAGTGAAAATCAAAATCTGCTGCGGAACCTCCTGTTTCGTAATGGGAGCGGCTCAGATTCAGGTGCTGGAATTCGCCCCGCCGGCGGACATTGCCGACAAAATCGAAATCGAAGAGGCCCGCTGCATGAACTATTGCAGGAACACCACCGCAAAATACAACCGCGGACCGTTCGTGCTGGTCAACGACGAGCTTATCGAAGAAGCCAATTTTGAAAAAGTAGTCAACAAAGTAAGAGAAATTTTGAACCGGGAAAACTAATGCTGATACCTAAGAACAACGCCAACCAGATGCGCACCCGCATTCTGGTTAAAATCGTCGAGAAATTTTTACAGGGACGCTTTGCCGACGCCGACCGCATTCCGCTTGAGCTGCGGCCCAAAGGCGGCGAAGTGAGCCGCTGCTGCATCTATAAGGATCGCGCCATTTTGAAATACCGCTGCATGGCGAGCATGGGCTTTGCCCCCGAAGACGAAACCGACGAACTGACAAGCTTAAAAGAATACGGCGAACGCGCGCTGGCAAGAAGCGAACACGCGGTCAACAAGCTGTCGGTTATCACCGACGCCTGCTCGGGCTGCATCCGCTCCCGCTATCTGGTTACCGACGCCTGCCGCGGCTGTTTTGCCAAACCCTGCCAGGTCAACTGCCCCAAACAGGCAATCACCATCGTCAACGGACGCTCAACCATCGACCCCGACAAGTGCATTTCCTGCGGACGCTGCCAGGAAGTCTGCCCTTATCACGCCGTTATCCGGGTGCCGATCCCGTGTGAGGAAGCCTGCCCGGTCGGCGCCATTAGCAAAGACGAATCCGGCAAAGAGCACATTGATCCGGAAAAATGCATCCTCTGCGGCAAATGCCTGCAATCCTGTCCTTTCGGCGCGGTGGTCGAAATGTCGCAGATGGTTGACGTGCTGAAGCTTCTGGCCGACGAAAACAAAAAAGTGGTCGCCATGCTGGCGCCGGCCGTTCTCGGCCAGTTCCCCGGCACCATCAACAACCTGATCGGCGCCTTGAAAAAGCTCGGCTTTGCCGACGTTGTCGAAGTTGCGATCGGCGCCGACATCACCACCCGCAAAGAAGCGGCCGAGTTTATCGAAAAGATGGAAAACGGCGAAAAGATGATGACCACTTCCTGCTGCCCGGCTTATTACAAGGCCGCGGACCTGCACATCCCGGAAATCAAACCTTTCGTTTCCCACACCCGCACGCCGATGTACTACACTGCCGAACTGCTGAAACAGGAACAGCCGGAATGCACGGCGGTCTTCGTCGGCCCCTGTCTGGCCAAACGTTTCGAGGCGGAAAACGATCCCAACGTCGATTATGTGCTGACGTTTGAGGAAATCGGCGCCATGCTGGTGGCTTCAGGCATTAACGTGGCCGACTGCGAACCGCAGGAATTCGCCAAAATCTCCTGCGCCCAGGGACGCCGGTTCCCGGTCAGCGGCGGTGTTGCCGGCGCAGTGGCCTCGCTGGTCGAAGGCAAGGCGGAATTTAAGCCGACAGCCATAAACGGTCTTAACAAAGCCAGCATCAAGCTGCTGAAGCAGTATGCGACCAAAGGTTCTGACTTTAACATGATCGAGGTGATGTGCTGCGAAGGCGGCTGCGTGGCCGGACCGGGCTGCGTGGCGCTGGCCAAGAAATCGGCGATCATGGTTGAAAACTATGTCAAGACCGCGCCCGACCTCAAAGACAAGCAGGACTGACGAAGCTTTGCCGGTCAATGCAAACGGCATCGCCGTTTTAAATAAGAAAATCCGTCCCCCGGCCGTACAATCCTGACGGCCGGGAAAGTTCAATTATCTGGAGATGGAAGGCTATGAGCCCGACAACCTGATTGTTGCCTACGCGCGGCCGGCGCTCGAAAAAAGCATGGAAGCGGCGGTCGTGTCGGCGGACAAGGACCTGATGCAGCTGATCCGCCCGGGGGTTGAGTTTTACGATCCGATGGCGGCATGCCGGTCTTTGCCTGCCGGTGCAGGCGGCATTACGGTCATCCCGGCAAAAAGGCCTCCTTTGGCGGAGGCCTTTTTCAATAACGGCTTTTTAAAGAAGCGGACACCTCACTTCAAGCCGGCAAGTTTTGTTCCCAGGCAGGCACGCAGGGAAACTTCGCCTTCGTGGCCGGGAGTGCGCGATATTTCGTCGATCAACCGCAGGAAACATTCCGCAAGCGGTTTGCGGCGGCTGCGGATCAGGCGCATATAGGCGCTGACCAGTTCCTGAATGTCGCTTCTTTCCTCAATCTTACATTCGTCAATGCACAAATCGCGGAAATCGGAAACAGGCAGCATGCTGAACACTTTCGCAATCATCTCCTTATCCATGTCTTCAAAGAAAAAGCCGACCGGCACATTGAGCAGCCGGGAGAAAATCCACAGGCGCTGGGCGGAAATGCGGTTGCCGCCGATTTCATACTGCTGGATCTGCTGATGGCTGATACCGGCAAGCGTCGCCAGGTCTTTTTGGGTTATTCCGAGGTAAACGCGTCTGAGACGCAGACGATTTCCGATATGCACGTCCAGTGGGTTTGGCTGTCCGTCGGGCATGCGGCCGCGGGCAAGTTGGCGTTTGCTGATCATAATCAAGGCTCCTTATATCTGTTTTCAACACCCAGAGACCACCAAGACCATGATTTTTGGCTGGAAACCCAACAAAAAACCACCTGTATGGAAGGTGGTCGGAGAGTTCGAAAATCATGTATAGAAATGACCCTTAAGTCTTTAAAACCGTTTAAAGTTTCTGAACATACACTCAAGGCTCCCCGACCGTTTCCAGCGGGGATATATGAAGATGCGGGATATATACCTCACAACTCTTACGGCACCATATCCGAAGTACCGTCTATACCAGGACTTTCGAATGTCCCGCGCCCCTTTTTCGGGCACTAAACGCAAAGTTTTGCTTTACGCCTGTCGGCCAGCTTAAACAAAATATTAAATGATTGCAAGCCCAAAATTTTGTAAACCTTTAGTTGCAAAAAATGTGCTTTTATAAAAAATATAAAAGCAAAAACAAGGCATAATCAAAAATGGACAAAAAACTTCGAGAGCAATAAAAGAGGCAAAAATCCTCTTTGCACGAAACGGGAAACGGCTTATTATAAAGGCCGGATCCAAAGACAACGAAACAACCGGACCGCCGACGGAAAAAAGCGCATCCGTTTTTGGGGCACCATTAAAAAAAAGCCCCCTTGTTCCAGCCGGGAGTTTTCGGGATACAAAAAGCGCGCCGGCGCATTTGACGCCGGCAGCGGATTTGTGAGGACAAAGGCACCGTCAGTGGGCGGCGTCGTTGGCAGCCGCCTGTCTGCGGGCGGCATAAAGCGCCGCAAAATCAATCGGATTGAGCATAAACGGCGGCAATCCGCCTTCGGTCAGGCACTGCGTGACCACATTACGGGCAAACGGGAAGATCAGCCGCGGCAGCTCAATCATCAAAACCGGCTCCAGATGCTCGGCCGGAACATTGACTTCGGCAAAGGCGGCATAAGTCAGCTCCAGCACAAAAAGGGTCTTGTCTTCCACCTTGCCGTTCATGCTGATCGAGAGCTGCGAAGTATAGGTGTTGTTCCCTTTCGGTTCGGACTTGACGTCAACATGGACGTCAATTTTCGGCGCGGATTTGATCTCCGAGAAAATTTCCGGCGCATGGGGGATTTCCAGCGAGAGATCCTTAATATACTGGCTGTGGACGGCAATTGCGCCGATCTGCTTGTTCTGAGCCTGTTCTTCCATTGTTGTTTCTCCTAAAACGGCAAATTGATTTTAAACGGCGTCATCTTATAATAAATAATTCCAACGGTCAACATTTCCGGTTGATAATGTCGGCTTTTGCCTCTATATTATATAAGAGTTCAACCGATGCTTTTACAGAGGAAAAAATGTCTGCATACCTGGATATCATAATTTTGCTGTTCGTGGTGGTGATGGTCTTCGCCAAGCTTAAAAACCTGCTCGGAACCCGGCCGGAAAACGAAACCGAAATCAGCAAGGAAAGCGCCGCCAAAATTTTTGACATCCTGATGCAGGAACACAACAAACGCCATCCGCAGGCGGAAAAGGGCGGCGAAGAACTGAAAGCCGACGAAAGCGGCTTGAGCGAAAGCGAAAAAAACCTGCGCGCCATTCCCGGCTTTAACCGCGACAAGTTTTTAAACGGCGCCAAAAAAGCCTTTGAAATCATCGTCACCTCGTTTGCCAAGGGTGACGTCGACACGCTGGAAAACCTTGTCGGCAAAACGCTTCTGAAAAAATTCAAGGACATCATTGCCCGCCGCAAAGAAGAAGGCATCAGCGCCGAAACCGACTTTATCGGGTTTAACGAGGCGATCATCACCGACGCCAAAATCACCAAAAGCAACCTGGCCAAAATCAGCGTCAAGTTCGTTTCCGAACAGGTCAACATTCTGCGCGACAAAAACGGCGAAGTGCTTGAAGGCGACGAAAACTTCATTCAGTCCATCACCGACGTGTGGACCTTTGAACGCGGTCTGAACGCGACAACCCCCAACTGGCTTCTGGTATCGACGAAAAAATAAATGAAAAGAATCCCGCTGCTTTTTCTGTTCGCGCTGCTTCTGACCGGCTGTCCCGACCGTCGGGAAGAAAAGCCGTCACCGGGAAGCATGCCCGACGAAGAGGTGGAACTGAGCGAAGCCGCTTTTGACGAACTGGAAGGCTGGCAGGAAGACGAAATGGCGGAAATGGCGGATCTTTTTGCCGCCAACTGCGGCAAAATAGAAAAGCTGAAAACGCCGTTTATCGACAACAGCCGGATCAAAATCGACAGCGCCGGCTATCGGCGCGTCTGCACGGAATTTTTCCGCCGGAAAATAAACAAGGGAAGCGAATTCAAGGTTTTCGTCGAAGAAAATTTCACCCCCTTCCTGGTTCAGACGGACGGCAACGCGGAAGGAAAATTCACTTCCTATTACGAATCGGAAATTCACGCTTCCCGCAGCCATCACGACAAATATGTTTATCCCGTTTACGGCCGGCCGGCGGACCTGATCGAACTTAACCTGAAAGACTTTGATCCCGATCTGCCGAACATGCGGCTGGTCGGCCGAGTCAGCGGTCAGAAGATGCTGCCTTACTACACCCGGGAAGAAATCGAAAAGGCGCCGTTTGCCGCGCCGGTGCTGTTGTGGGGCGACAGCGCGGTCGACATCCATATCATGCAGATTCAGGGATCGGCCGTGGCCAAGCTCGACGACGGCAGCAGCGTGCGTATCGGCTATGCCGACAACAACGGCCGCCGTTTCAGGGGAATCGGCAGCATTCTGCTGGAAAAAGGCTTGCTTAAACCCGGCAAAGCCGACATGATCAGCATAAAAAAATGGCTGAACGACAATCCCGCCGAGGCGCAAAAACTGATGCGCGAAAACGAACGCTACATTTTCCACCGCATCATCGAAGGCAAAGGACCGGTCGGCGCTTTCGGAGTGCCGCTTACCGCCGGCCGCAGTTTGGCGGTAGACCGGCGGTATGTGCCGCTCGGAGCGCTGATGTGGCTTTCCACCCGCACCCCGGACGGCAAGCCGCTGAACAAAATGGTGGCGGCTCAGGATATCGGCGGCGCCATCAAAGGAGCCGTCCGCGGCGACTATTTCTGGGGCAGCGGCGGTGACGAAATTCTGGCTCAGGCCGGCAAAATGAACTCCGCCGGGCACTATTACATTCTGATACCGAAAGAGGCTGCCGGTGACAAGTGAAGACGACGAACGCTGCTGGCAGGAACTGATCAAGGACGTCCGCCGGCTGCCGCATGACAAACCGCCGCTTTCCGGCCGGAAAACGGAACTTCGGGTGGTGCCGAAAATCAGCCCCGACCGCGTTTACCGCGGCGCGGCGCTTGCCGACATCGTCATCGGCGGCACCGACAACATCGACGCCAACACCGCCCGCCGTTTCAAACGCGGCGAATTTAAGACCGAAGCGGAGCTTGACCTTCACGGCTATACCGAAAACAAGGCTTTTGACGCCGTCGTTTCGTTTGTCAAACGGTCGTACCTGAAAGGGCGGCGCTGCATTGCGATCATCACCGGCAAAGGACTGCACCAAAACGACGAGGACGGCATCTTCGCCGGCCGCGGGGTTTTGAAAGAACGGGTTCCGCAATGGCTCAACCAGCCCGACATTCGGCCGCTTATTTTAGCGGTGCATCACCCCGAACACCGGCAGGGCGGTTCCGGCGTAATCCGCATTCTGCTGAGAAGGCAGCGCGAAAGACAGGGACTCTTTTGACCGAAGACGCCGCCGGCCGGTAACGGACGCCCAGCCTGTCCGACGTTCGGCCGCTTATTTTAGCGGTGCATCACCCCGAACACCGGCAGGGCGGTTCCGGCGTAATCCGCATTCTGCTGAGAAGGCAGCGCGAAAGACGGACACTTTTCCGCCCCGAAGACGCTGCCGGCCGGCAACGGACGGGAAACAGGGCAAAACTCTTCAGGCAAAGCGCGCCGACAGCGCTTGATAGGCGATCGTCAACTGTTTGAATTTTTCTTCCGCTTCTTCCTTGTTTTCCCGGTTCAAGTCGGGATGATATTTTTTCACCAGTTTCTTATACTGCTTTTTGATCAGCGGCAACGAAAGGTCTTTTGCGTCAAGTTCCATAATTTTCAGATAACGGCGTTCCTGTTCGGTAAAAAATATTTCCTCTGCCGGCGGCACGTCGCCGCCGAAGTCGCCGAAAAAACCGAACTCGTCCCGCAGCCGGCGGCCGAAGCTGTAATTTATTTTTGAACGGAAACCGTTAAAATGCATGCGCTGCCGGGCCTTTTTCTTTTCCTCCTCCGCCGCCGCGGCCGCCTCCTCGTCGTCTTCCCCCTCGTAATAATTCCATTTAGCGTTGTAGGCCTGAACATGTTCCAGACAGAACCAATAATACTCTTTCAAACCGCGGTTTTTGGGTGCGCGGTACTCGCCGGGCTTATTGCAGCCGGGGAAATCGCACCGATGTTCTTTATCATCGTTTTGCGGCGCATAATATTTTTTCGTTTTTGCATATTTTATCATTTGATATAAAATTTTTTCATTTTTTAGTTGTATTTCTTTCTTATTAATAATATACTCTGAACTCAGTTTAATGGCAATAACATTATACCCGTTCCCGTGACAAACAAAAATGAAGAGCGTTCAATGACCAAACTAGTTAACAAAGTACTGTTTATCAACAATCGCCGCACCAGCATGCGCCTGTGCCTGACAGAATGGAAACTTGTTGACGAAATCTGCAAAAACGAGCATATCGCCCGCAACGATTTCATTGAGCTGATCGAGAACAGCAACAGTTCCGGCCTGGGGCTGACCTATTACACCCGCCTGTTCGTAATGCTGTACTTTTACAACAAGTCGCCGCTGGGCCGGATCAAAACCAGAAGGCACGGCATCGGCTGCCAGTCGTTTGTCAGCGAAATCATCACCGAAATGTCTTCTTCCCACGCCGCCTGAACAAAAATTGCCGGCGGGATGCACAAAGTCGTTGAAAAAATCCGCGGGCCCTTTATAATGAAAAGAAAAAATTCTTTTAATCAGCGTGGTGGAGAATTATGCCCGAACTGCCCGAAGTCGAAACCGTTAAAAACGGCATTGCCCAATTTGCCGGCAAGGCCGAAATCGTCGACGTCACGGTCCGCAACCGGCGGCTGCGTTCGGTTGTGCCGGACGGCTTTGAAACCGCCGTCCGCGGGGCAAAAATAAAAGAATACCGCCGCAAGGGCAAATACATCGTCATTGATCTCGACAACGGCCGCAGCATCATTTGGCACCTGGGCATGAGCGGCCGGGTCAAAACCGTCAAAAGCAACGCCGCGCCGGAGGAAAAACACGATCACGTGATCATTAAAACCTCGGCCGGGCTGCTGATCTTTAACGATCCCCGCCGTTTCGGCCTCATCTATGCCTGTCCGACAGCAGAAGTCGACCGTCAGCCCTGTTTTGCCGCCATGGGAACCGACCCTTTCGATCCGCTGCTGACGCCCGAGCTGCTGTTTGAGCGCCTGCAAAAAAGAAAAACGGCAATCAAACCGACGCTGCTTGACCAGAAACTGATTGCCGGAATCGGCAACATCTACGCTTCGGAAATTCTGTTTGCCGCCGGCATCCGGCCCACCCGCCGGGCCGACAGGCTCAGCCGCCGGGAGTGCGGCCGCCTGCTGGAAAGCGTCCGCGCCGTTTTGACCAAGGCGATCGACAACGGCGGTTCCACCCTGCACGACTACCACAAGCCCGACGGCAGTCTCGGCTATTTTCAGAATCTGCACTGCGTTTACGACAAAACCGGACAGCGCTGCCCGGGCTGCAGCTGCTCTCCCGAAAGCGGCGGCGGAATCCGCAAAATCGTACAGGACGGACGTTCAACCTTTTTCTGCCCGGTGAAACAAAAATGAAAACAATGACAAAGACAGACACCAGACGTTTCAAAAAGCTGCTGCCGGCCCTGCTCTGCTTCTGGCTGGCGGCCGCCGACGCCGGCGGCGCCGAGTTTATCGACGGGCTGGAAGACCTGCCGGCAATGCCCGGCATGAGCCAGCTGCCAAACGACAACATTTCATTCGGCAACGACGAGTCCCGCTTTGTCGAAGCCTATCTGAGCGGCCGAAAAACGGACTTTTCCGCCGTCGCCGCCTTCTACGAGGAAACTCTGCCCCAGCTCGGCTGGCATCTGACCGGACGGGAAAGCGGCAGCCTCCGTTTTGAAAGGGACGGCGAACGGCTGGACATCGTCCGCGAGAAAAAACGGCCGCTGTTGATCAGAATCACACTTAAAAGCAAAAATTAGGACAAGAAACATGAGTCAGGAAATTATCAGCGAAATCAAAAACCACACCGGGATCATCACGCTCAAAACCGAAGACGGGCTGAACGCCGTCAACCGCCGGATGCTGGCGGAAATCGCCGAAGCGGCAACCGCCATGGACATGAACGACGAAGTCAAGGCCATCATCATCCGCGGTGGGGAAAAAGCCTTTTCCGCCGGCGTCGACGTCAACGAATTCGTGGCCGACGTAAATCCCTCGGTGCTAGAAGAAATGTACGAGAACTTTGAAAAAATCGCCGACGTCAAAAAGCCGGTGATTGCCGCCGTCAGCGGATACGCCCTGGGAATCGGCTTTGAAATGGCTTTAGCCTGCGACATCGTGTTTGCTTCCGAAAGCGCCTGCTTCGGCCATCCGGACTTAAGTCTCGGCACGGTACCGGGCTTCGGCGCCACCCAGCGGCTGCCCAACACCGTCGGCAAGTCCAAAACGATGGAAATGATCCTGACCGGCCGGGCGATGAACGCCCGCGAAGCCGAACGCGCCGGCATCGTCAGCCGGATTATCCCGCTGCGCTATTTGTTCGACGAGGCGTTCAACACCGCCGAACGGATCGCCGCTTTGCCCGATCTGGCCGTCAACACCTCAAAGGAACTGATCAAAACCGCCGTCAGCAACACCAACCTGGAAGAAGGGCTGGAGATCGAAAAACAGGTTTACAAGAGCTCGATCGCTTCCGACGAATTCCGCCAGAATCTGGCAAATCTGGCAAAAAAATAGGAAAATCAGCATTTTTAATAAAAATTGTTGTTGACTAAAGAGCCACTCCGAGTTTATAAAGCTTATCAGAAAAATATTTGTGATTAACTCAATTTTGTACAGGATAAAATAAAATGGCCAATCATAAATCGGCAAAAACCAGAATTAACCGCAACAGCAAACGCAGCGTTATCAACGGCGCCCGCAAGAGCAGAGTCCGCACTTTCGTCAAGAAGGTGGAAGCCGCCATTGCCGCCAGCGACAAAGAAACCGCCGCCGCCGCTTTCAAAACCGCGGAATCCGAACTGATGAGATCCGTCCGCAAGGGCGTTTTCCCGATGAACAAAGTCGCAAGAACCGTTTCCCGTTTGTCGAAAAAGATCAAAGCTCTTTAATCCGGCAAATAAAGAAACGCGGACTTTTGAACCACATCCCCCGAAAAACAACGAAAGGGGATGTGGTTTCTTTTGTTTTAAAACGGCGATTTTTAAGGAATCCCGGCCGACTCTCGGGAAAACGCCTGTCAAGAAATTTAATTACAATGTTCTATAAATGTTCTGTTGTTTTTTATTTCGTTCTGTGTTTAATAATTAGTTAATTTGCAGGCGGCGACAGTCCGGCTGACAAAAATTTTCAAGAAAAAAATTATTTACGACCGTTTTAACTTTAGACTGAAAACAACAAGAAGGATTTCGCTAAAATGCCCGGAGAAGCAATAATGAATAATGAAGATGCGGTTCGGAACGAGTGGGGACAAATTTGCAGCCAGCTCAGAACGGAAGTGGGGGAAAAGGCTTTCGACAGCTGGCTCAAACCCTTGAGCGTCGGTTCCTTTGCCAACGGAATCATGAATATCTGCGTTCCCACCCGTTTTATGCGCAACTGGGTCATCACCAATTACTCCGACCGCATTCACAAAATCTGGGAAAAGAAAAATCCGGCTATCAAAAGCATCAACTTCGTCGTTCAGGCAACTGAAGATCCGGCCGTCGGCATGCACAATTCTTCCTGCCGTTCGCTGCTGAAAAAAATTGCCACCAGTCCGGCGCCGCAGACCGTTTACCAGCCGGGAACCGGACAGGCCGCCGCCGAGTCGGCCGAATACGCCTCTTTCGGAGAATCCGGACAATCTTTGTCGGTGCCGCTCAACCCGCAATACACTTTCGACAACTTCGTGGTCGGCAAAACCAACGAATTTGCTTATGCCGCGGCGCGCAAAGTGGCGGAATCCGACAACATTCCCTTTAACCCGCTGTTTTTGTATTCCGGCGTCGGTTTGGGCAAAACCCATCTGATGCATGCCATCGCCTGGCATATCAAGCAGCGCTGCCCGGAAAAGAACATTGTCTACCTGTCGGCGGAAAAATTCATGTACAAATTCGTCCGCGCCCTGCGCTACAAGGACACCGCCGCTTTCAAGGAACAATTCCGTTCGGTTGACGTGCTGATGGTGGACGACGTACAGTTCATGGGCGGCAAAGACTCGACTCAGGAAGAATTTTTCTACACCTTCAACTCCCTGATCGAAGAAGGCCGGCAGATTATCATTTCCGCCGACAAGTCCCCATCCGATCTGGAAGGAATAGAATCGCGGCTGCGGTCGCGCCTCGGCTGCGGTCTGGTCGCCGACATTCATCCGACCGACTTTGATCTGAGAATCGGCATTTTGCAGGACAAGGCCAAACAGCTTAACTGCGAACTGCCGTATAAAGTGGCCGAGTTTCTGGCACAGAAGATTACCGCCAACATCCGCGAACTGGAAGGCGCCCTGCGCCGGGTGGTTGCGCACGCACAGTTGCTGCCGGGAAAGGAAGTTTCGCTGGAAACGACTCAGGACGTGTTAAAAGACATGCTCCGTTCTTATGACCGCCGCACCACGATTGACGAAATCCAGAAAAAAGTGGCCGAATACTTTAACATTTCGGTCAAGGAAATGCAATCTTCCCGCCGTGCCCGCACGGTTGCCCGGCCGCGGCAGATCGCCATGTATCTGGCCAAACAGCTGACTTCGCGTTCGCTGCCGGAAATCGGCCGTAAATTTGACCGCGACCATACCACCGTCATGCATGCGGTGCGCAAAGTGGAAGAACTGATCGTCGAAGACCAGAGTCTGGCGGAAAACGTCGACAGTCTGCGCCGTTCGCTGGAAGCCTGACAAAGACATAACGACCAAAGCAAAAGCCGGTTTTAAACCGGCTTTTGTCGTAACGGAAAAAAGATCCCAAACGATAATTAACCGCCCCTTCAAACCTCAAAAAACGGAAGGAAAAAGGGAAAAAATGCGGAAGCAAGGAAAAGAGGAGAAAAAAGGAAAAGGCCGAAAGAGAAAGAGCAAAAAAAGGCCAAACAAGACAAATCGGACAGAGAAAAGAGAAGGATACGGGAGCTTAAAGGGGGTACAAAAGGGGAGAGAAAGAACAAGACGCAAAAAACCGCGGAAGAGAAGGAAAGAAAACAAGAAAAAAGGACATCCCAAAAAGGCCGCGAAGGAGAAAGATGAAAGGCCACAAAAGAGAACGTAAAAATAAAGCCGCGGAAGGAAAAGAAGAAAGAACAAGAAAGCAAGAACTTCAAAAAAGGTCGAGGAGAGAAGGAAGAAAGGCCACAAAAGAGAACGTAAAAATAAAGCCGCGGAAGGAAAAGAAGAAAAAACAGGAAAGCAAGAACTTCAAAAAAGGCCGGGGGAGAGAAAGGTGAAAGGCCACAAAAGAGAACGTAAAAATAAAGCCGCGGAAAGAAAAGAAGAAAGAACAGAAAAGCGAGAACTTCAAAAAAGGCCGGGGGAGAGAAAAGTGAAAGGGTAAGAAAGCGAGAACATCCAAAAGTCCGCGGAAGAAAAGAGAAAAAAGGAAGAAACAGCGGAAAGAGGAAAAGAAGAGAAAAAAGGGAAGAGACAAAGAAAAAGAAGAAAAAAGGGAAACAGAGGAAAGAAAGAAACGGAAAAAAAAAGGCCGAGAGAGAGCGCAAAAGAGGAAATGAAGGCGAGGAAAATAAAATAAGCGGAAAGAACGGAAACGGGAAAAACAGAAAGATCAAACGATCAAAACCGGAGTCGGCGTATTGATCTTCAATAACAAAAAACAGCTTTTGCCCGGGCTACGCAAATCATCTCACGGCGGCAGCACCCGGTATCCGCCGGGCGATCATCTCAAATACGGCGAAAGTTTCGAAGCGGCCGGCGTTCGAGAAACACGGAAAGAAACGGAACCGGAAACAGATTCTCAGCGGCCGGAAATTGCCGGCATCACCAACGATTTTTTCGCCGAATCGGGCAAACATTACGTTACGGTCATTTTGAAAGCCGGCGTCGTCAACGGCCGGCCGCAGGTTACGGAGCCGGAAAAATGCAAAACACGGCTATGGTTCAATCTTTCCGGACTGCCGGAAAACCTGTTTCCGCCGATGCGGAATTTTCTTGCCGGACAGCGGCCGGAAGCGCCGCTTCAGGTATAAAAAAACTGTTGACGACTCGTCTTTTTCGGTTTTGCTTTGGCAATATTATGCTATCATTTTTCACAGTCAAAAAGGCGGTCGTCTTTTAGTTGCAACAATTTATTCGGAATCAAGGCCATGAAATTTGTTATTGAACGCGCAATTTTGTTAAAAACCCTCAACCACGTGCAGAGCATTGTTGAGAAGAGAAACACCATCCCGGTTCTTTCCAACGTAAGAATCGAGGCGCTCGGCGACGGCATCAGCTTTAAGGCCACCGACATGGACACCGAAATCACCGAAATCGTTGACGCCAAAATCATTGAAACCGGCGCCACCACCGCACCGGCTCACATGCTTTACGACATCGTCCGCAAGCTGGCCGACGGCGCGGAAGTGGAGATTACCTTCCCCGACGACAAAGGACAGCTGAGCATTGCCTCCGGCCGCTCGAAATTTGCCCTTTCCACCATCGGAGTGGAAGATTTTCCGGTCATTTCCGGCGACCAGCTGCCGATCAATTTCAGCATTGCCAGAGAAGAGCTGAAAGACGTAATCGACCGCACTCAGTTTGCCGTTTCCACCGAAGAAACCCGCTACTATCTGAACGGCCTGTACGTTCATGCCAAAAACGAAGGCTCGGCCAAAGTTCTGCGCGTCGTTGCCACCGACGGCCACCGTCTGGCCTGCGTCGAATCGCCGCTGCCGCAGGGCGCGGAAAAAATTGCCGGCGTCATCATTCCGCGGAAGACCATCGGCGAAGTGCGCAAGCTGCTTGATGACACCAAGGCCGAAAACATCGACATTGCACTTTCTGACAATAAAGTCCGTTTTACATTGGAAGAAGTTACGCTTACCTCCAAGCTGATCGACGGTACCTACCCCGACTATGAACGAGTCATTCCGACCGACAACGACAAGCTGCTGGAAGTGAAAGTAAAAGAACTGGCCAACGCGGTTGACCGCGTGTCGGTGGTGGCGGAAAGAACCCGCGCGATCAAGATGATCACCGAAGAAGCCAAAGTGGTCATTACCACCTCCAGCCCGGACCTTGGCAGCGCCTGGGAAGAACTGGAGGCCAAATATGACAACGAATCGCTCGAGGTCGGCTACAATTTCCGCTACCTGCTGGACATTCTGGGCGAAATCAAAGGCGAAAACGTTCAGATCAGCTTTTCCGACGCTTCGTCGCCGTCGGTCATTCACGACACTTCCGACGCCAGCGCCATTTACGTTTTGATGCCGATGAGGGTATAAACGTTGGACAGTCTGGCCAAAAACATCAAAGAAGTCGTTTCCTTAAAGTCAGGCGTTACCCGCCTGACTTTAACCGATTTCAGAAACTATGCCTTCCTGCGGATGACTCCCGGACTGCGGCCGGTTATTATTACCGGCGAAAACGGCAGCGGCAAAACCAACATTCTGGAAGCAATTTCTTTCCTCACCCCGGGACGGGGACTGAGAAGCGCCAGACTGGCCGACATCAAACGTTTCACTCCGGCGGTGATCAGCGAAGACTATACGCCGGGCAACGGCGGCTGGGCGGTTTCCGCCGTCGTTGCCAAAAACGGGGAGGAATTTGAGATCGGCACCGCGGTTGAAAAAAACATTAAGGAGAACGAGGACGAAACCCGCGTTTCCGACCGGAGAATCGTCAAAATCAACGGGCAGAAAGGCGTTTCCCAGACCGAACTGGGACAATACGTTTCCGCCATCTGGCTGACGCCGCAGATGGATCGGCTGTTTCGCGGCGGATCGCAGCCGCGGCGCAGTTTTCTCGACCGGCTGGTATATGCCTTTGACACCGAACATGCCAAAAGAACCTCGACTTTTGAGCATTTGTACAAACAATGGTACCAGTTGATCAAAAGCACCAACGGGCATGCCGATCCTCATTGGCTGGAAAGCCTGGAGGAAAGCATGTCGGCCGTCGGCGTGGCCATCGCCGCCGCCCGGCGGGAGCAGATTGCGCGACTGAACCGTTTTATCGAAAGCGCGCCGGACGACGTTTTTCCCGACGTGCAGCTGGAACTTTCCGGCACCATTGAGCAGACGCTTGACACCCTGCCGGCGGTGGAAACGGAAGACTACTACCGTCACAAACTGGCCGGCGAACGCAAAAACGTCCTTTACAACGACGGGGTTGACGGCGTTAACCGCAGCGATTTCAAAGTTTATTACAAAAAGAAAAGAATGCCGGCGGAACTTTGTTCGACCGGTGAACAGAAGTCGCTTCTGGTCAGCATCATTTTAGCCCAGACCAAATGCCAGATCTTAAATCAGGGTTTTGCCCCGGTTCTGCTGCTGGACGAAGTCTGCGCCCATCTGGACGACGGCAAACGGGAAGCGCTGCTGGAAAAAATCCGCGAGCTGGACTTACAGGCTTTCATCACCGCCACCAACCCCGAACTGTTCGCCTCATTCAGCAACTATGCCGAATTTTGGGAAGTGAAAAACAACACGGTAACCTGCAGATGACAAACTTTCGCCCCTTATACATATTTCTTGCGGCTTTGGCCGTCATTACCGCCTATGTGGTTTATGACGCCAAATACAATTACGTCAACTGGCGGACGGCCAACCGCAGCAGCGCCGGCATCGCCCCTTCCCCGCTCAAGGAAAAAGAAGCGGTGGTTCAGGTTTATGCCGCCCGCACTTACAACTGGCGCGGCTATTTTGCCGTTCATCCGTGGATTGCGGTAAAAAAGAAAAACGAAAACTTCTATACCGTTTATCAGGTTACCGCCTGGAACCTCTACCGCGGAAAGAGCGCCGTTTCCATTGAGAGGGACATTCCCGACCGCTACTGGTACGGCAAACGGCCGCAGCTTTTGCAGACATTAAAGGGAGAAGAGGCACAAAAGGCCATTCCGGCAATCGAAAAAGCGGTCAGGGAATATCCGTTTGCCGACCGTTACCAGTTGTGGCCGGGACCGAACAGCAACACTTTCGTCGCTTATGTTCTGCGGGAAGTTCCCGAACTGACGGTTGAGCTGCCGCCGACGGCCATCGGCAAAGATTTTCTCGGCTACACGGTATTTCATGCGCCGACGCCGAGCGGCACCGGTTATCAGGTTTCCATCCTCGGCGCGGTTTCGCTGATTGTCGGGTTGAAAGAAGGAATCGAACTCGGCCTGCTGGGCCTTTCTTTCGGCATCGACTTTTATCCGCCGGCCGTCAAATTGCCGATTGTCGGAAGAATCGGTTTTTCCGACCTGTAATAAAAAAACGATCTTTTTTTGCGGCAGATTATCCGTCTTTGAATTTCCCGGGCAAAAAACGGTCCGTGCAATCGAAAGGACAACCGCATGAAAGTTCTCTTCTCCCGTTCCGGCTTTCCAAACCGCCGTTTCGGCATTGCCTATACGCAAGTCGATTTTGACGATCTTCGCGACTCGTACGGCAAAACGGCATCTTACGGCACGTTTCGGCAAACCGAACTGACGGCCGGGATCAAACTGGAAAAATATCTGCCGGCGGAAAACGGTTCAGCCAAGTTGTATTTTAAACCGAGCGTCATTCAGCTTCTGAGCGGTGGCGACAATGTGGCCGTCAGCGGCCTGCGCAAGACCGAGGGGCTTGACGACGCAACGTTGGGACGGGTTGAACTCGGCGGCCATTACGGCTTTTCCGAACGATGGTCGGCTTACGGCTGGACAAACTACACTTTCGGCAGTGACTACGAAGCCCTCTCTTTCGGCGCTGGTTTCAGTTATGCCTGGTAAAAAAACGGCAAAACCCCTTCCCGCAAAGGAAGGGGTTTTTGGTAAATTGCTGCTTCCGCTTATTTGCCGCAGCCGCAACCGCCTTTTTTCGGCTGGTTGGAGGATTCTTCCTGAGAAGCGGATTTCTTGGTTTCGTTATTCATAGCAAACTCCTTGTTAAATTGAAAATGAAAGTCTTTAGCAGTCATTTGTCTATTTAAGAACCGCTAAGAGAAAAACAAGGGCTATAGTCCGAAAGTTAATCTTCGCCGAACTTATTGTTTATCAGCCGAGTCAGCTCGTCGAGCGCCTTTTGCGCTTCGGCGCCTTCGGCCGTAACCGTAATCACCGTTCCTTTGGACGCGGCCAGCATCATCAGCCCCATGATCGAACAGCCGTCGACCGCCTGGCCGATCCGCTCCACTTCCACCCGGGCGTCGAGATTTTCGATCGCTTTGACAAAAGCGGCCGCCGCCCGGGCATGCAACCCCTTGCGGTTTTTGATTTCCAGTTCGACGGAAAGTTTTTCCCCGCTCATGGTCTAAACCCCGAGAATCTGCGAGGCGACGTTGATGTATTTTTTGCCTGCTTCCTGGGCACCGAGAACCGTTTCCTTCAGGTTCTTTTCCTTGCGCAGCGAAGCAATTTTGATCAGCATCGGCAGATTGACGCCGGCCAGAATTTCCACCCTGGCTTTGTCCATGATCGAAATTGCCAGGTTGGACGGCGTGCCGCCGAACAAATCGGTGAGCACGATGGCGCCGCTGCCGTTGTCTACTTCGCCGACCTTGTTTAAAATTTCCTGCCGGCGGCTTTCCATGTCGTCCTCGGGACCGATACAGACGGTGGCCACATTTTCCTGCGGACCGACCACATGCTGCATGGCCGCGACAAATTCGTTGGCCAGATTGCCGTGCGTAACTAAAACCAAACCTATCATCATATGCCTTTTCTTATTTTTTCTCGGAGCTGCCGCCGGTCCAGAAATTGACGGCGCCGAAGCTTTTGATCACGTCTTCTTTGCTCTTGGCCAGAACCAGTTCATCGGCACGGGTCTGACGGCCTTTGAAGATAATTTCCTCAACGTTGTCGACCGGCACCGCATAAACACGTTCGACCATTTTGCCCTGCAGTTCGACGATCATGACGAATTCCGCCTCTGCCAGCGGGCCTTTGGTTTCCTCGTCAATATTGTCCAGACGAACCGCCAGCCGGCCGTCGCGTTTCAGCAGCGCCGTTTTTTTGCCGTCGAACTCCAGCACCGGGTTGACCGGGCTGCCGTCGCGGGCGTCGATAAAAATCGCCAGTTCGCCGTATTTGTTCTCGATGATTTCAAAGAAATCCTGCTTTTCGACAACGGTGTAATATTGTGTTTCCATTTTGCGGTCCTTTATGGTAATATTGACTTTGTTTCGCATAGTAATACATTCGCCGCCAAGAGTCAATTTTGAGTTTGTAAAAATGGAAAAAACACCCGCCCGTTTCATCTGGCATTATGTCAAAATATTCAAATGGTCTTTTCTGCTGATCGGTTTTCTGGTCGTCGTCCGGCAAATTACCGAAGCGATCAGTCCCTGGTATCTGGCCAAGATTTACGAAACCGTTTCCGCCGCGCCGGAAGGCGGCATGCCGTGGCAGCAGTTGTATGTTTACGCCTTCCGGCTGGCGGCGGTCATGCTGGCGGGAATGCTGGTGGCGGAATCCGCCATGTTCATCATTGCCCGTTTTATGCCGAAAATGCGCACCATGGTGATCAAAGACACGTTTGAAGACGTCAACCGGCAGTCGATTTCCTTTTTCTCCCGCGAGATGACCGGCAACATTTCCGGCAAAGTACAGCTCCTGTCCAACAACACGATCGAACTGACCGGCTTCAGCCACGAGATTTTTTACATGGTCAGCAATCTGCTGGTCAAAACCGTCGTTTTAAGCTGGATCAGCTGGTATTATACCGTACTGATGGCCTTTTGGACGGCCGCGATCGTTCTCATCAGCCGCAAACTGGGCAAAACCCGGCGGCAGCTCGGGATCGAAACCGGACGGCAGACCAGCGCCGCCAACGGCACCATCGTCGATGCCCTGGCCAACTACAGCGAGATCAAAAGCTTTGCCAACTTCAATTTCGAAAAAATCAACCTTTTGAAAACGCTCCGGCAGCTGCGGCGGGCAGAGAGCAAAGAACGCTTTGTCATGGGCATCATCCGCATGATCCAGCAGACGGTAACGGTTGCCTCCGGGGTCGGTTTTCTGTTTTTTTCAATCTACATGCTGAAAAAAGACATTATCGACGTAACCGACTTCATTTATGCCAACACGCTGTTCATGACCGTTTCGCATCTGGCCTTTTCCCTTTCCTGGAGTTATAATAACATTTCCCGCATTTTCGGCAATATCACTTCGGCGCTGGAAACTCTGGCGGTCGACCCGGAAATTACCGACGCGCCGAAAGCCCGAAACTTAAAAATCCGCAAAGCCGGCATCCGTTTTGAAAATGTCACTTTCGGCTACGATGCCCGCGATCCGCTGTTTAAAAACCTCTCGCTTGAAATCGCCCCGCAGGAAAAAGTGGGACTGGTCGGACTTTCCGGTTCGGGCAAATCGACCTTCGTTAAACTGATCAGCCGCTATTACGACGTCAACGGCGGCCGTATTACGATCAACGATTTTGACATTCGCGGCGTCACCCAGAATTCGCTGCACAAAAACATTTCCGTCATCCCGCAGGACGTCTGCCTGTTTAACCGCACGCTGATGGAAAATATCCGTTACGGCGACACCGACGCCGGAGAAGAAAAGGTTGTCGCCGCCGCCAAAAAAGCCTGTGCCGACAATTTTATCCGCAGCTTTTCCGACGGTTACCAAACCAAAGTGGGCGACCGCGGGGTAATTCTTTCCGGCGGGGAAAGACAGCGGATTGCCATCGCCCGGGCAATTTTGAAAAACGCGCCGATCCTGATCTTTGACGAAGCGACCTCCGCGCTTGACAGTCAGAGTGAACGCCACATTCAGAAATCCCTTTCCAACCTGATGAAAGGCAAAACCGTGCTGGCAATTGCCCACCGCCTTTCCACCTTAAGGGAAATGGACCGGATTTTGGTTTTTGACAAAGGGCGGATCATCGAAAGCGGCAGTCATGAAGAGCTGCTGGCTAAAAAAGGGCTGTATTTCAAACTTTATAACATGCAGGCAGACGGCTTTGTCGGCAGTTAATCGCAGAATACGATAAAATTTATAAAGCGGTTCTTTCCGCTTAAGATAACCCGCAGATAATCGCCTGTTTCACTCATTTTATTTCCCCGCTTGATTTTGCAATTAATCGCAGTATGATGAAAAAAATTAACCGGGAAATTGTTTGATGAAAACATTGGTCACATTTTTGTTTATTTTGCTGTTTTGCTTTGAGGCCTGTGCGCAAGGTGATCATAATCACTCTTTTCGTTACAGCGACGAGGAAATACAGAAAGACATTGATACTTACAAAAAAGAAGTAGAAAAATGTTATCAAAATTTCAGAAAAGAAGCTCAAGCTGCCGAAACCACTTCACGGATGCTCGGGAGCGTTTATAACGCTGTTTCTTGCTATAGACACGTTGCGCATGAAATTATTGACAAATACTACTCGGAAAATGCCGCCGAACATAAAGAGGTTCTGCTTAATTATATCAAACAATCTTATAAAACTTACGAAAACATATACATGATTGCCGATGTATGCGGCGCAAACGGTTGTGGTTCAATGTATTATGTCTTATCAAAAGATATCGTTGCAACACGTGTTAAGATAACGGTTGAAGAATACATTCAGTTTTTGCAGCAGTCTTTGGATAACAAAAAATAATATGCATAATAATTTCTTGCATCCTCAATATCTGTTCGTTCTCAGAAACCAGCCGGGAAAATTATCACGATTTTGCAAAAAAATTTATCATTATGATTTGATTTTGCAATTAACCACGGTATGATGAAAAAAATCAACCGGGAGACCGATTTATGAAAATATTTACCGCATTTCTTTTTGCCCTGCTTTTTGCCGCCAACGCTTTTGCCGATAATGCAGACAGACACAACCGAAGATGCTTACGATTGGGATAAACTGAGAAATGACATTATCATTTATCAAAACGAACTGGAAAAATGCGATAAAAACTTTGAGGAAATGGCACATAAAGCCTATTCAACCGCAGAGATGGTTGAAAGCTCAGATTATTTAGCAGATTGCTGCCAGGCTCTTGCCGAAAAAATCATTGATGAACAATACAGCAAGCGGGCGGAAGACCATAAAAAAGCGCTTTCCGCATATATTCAAGCAGCGTATGATATCAGTAATATTATCTATCAAACGGCCGATGTATGCTATCCAAGATGCGGCACCATGTTTATTGTGATTGGAAATAATACCGCTGCACACAAAGCCCGGACAATTGTTGAAGACTATATCCGAGCTTTGGATGCTCTGGCAAATCTTTGATATCATTATAATTTCAGTAATCTCTAAACAGCAATTCTATCCATCTCAGCCCAACAAACGAAGGAGAAAGATTAAGTGTTATTTTCCTTTGTAGCAATTGAAAAAAGAGCTCTTATTTACAACGGAACGCAACCTTCTTTTGGATTCCAGGTTAGGCAGTCATCGCGGCATTTTTGCAAATTTCCGTCCCAGACCTTACCGTCATCAATACAGGATTCTCTGGCATCATATTCTATTAATCCGATTTTATACAGCACGAAACATATTGTAAAAAGAGTAACAAAACCAAGTATTATTACTGCCAGAACAGAAAATACCCATTTTAATACTTTTGTTAGAAAAGTTAAAAAAACTTTTAATTTCATTTGCACAGACAGCCTTTTTATCTAATGAATTTATTATTTTTCCAATCTAAATCTTCTAACCATACTTTGCAATCTTTATCGGGATTCATCACACCATAAACGGTACCCTGCCAATTATTGCCTATATCTTTCAAACTATCTTTTATTGTATCCAAAACGGGATTACCTCTTGCCGTTTTTTTAATAAAATCTGCCGCTTCTTTCACAATGCCGCCGCTAAAGCCTATTATGGCATCTCCCATACCATTTTGGGCAACTTCACACATACCTTTTCGATGAAAATAATTGTCACTGTCAATTAAACCCAACTTATCCATCTCTCTTTTATTATTTTCTAAGGTTTTATATGCATTTAACGCCGACATGCCTACATCTTTTATGGGCAAACAGTTCATATATCTAAAGAATTTATTTCTATGCAAAAACGGAAACGCTTGTGTTTCTTTCATATCTTTTAAATATTTGCTATATGCTTTTGTTGTTGTATCTTTTTCAACTGATGCTGTTTCTATCAGTTCTTCGCGGTCATCGTCATACTTGTAATAAACGTTTTCGGTTTTCCCGGTTTGCGGATTTTTCCGTTTAACCGGTATTTCTCCGTTAAAAATGCCCCGCAGATAATCGCCTGTTTCACTCATTTTTTTCCCCGACTTTCATGAATTACAAAATATGTATTAACATATAATGTATCAAAAGTCAAGGAAATTTACATTTCCCAACTTGATTTTGCAATTAATCGCGGTATGATGGAAAAAAATCAACCGGGAGACCGATTTATGAAAACATTTACCGCATTTCTTTTTGCTTTGCTGTTTTGTTCTAACGCTGTTGCCGATAACGCGGGCAGAACCAAAGGCGCTTACGATTGGGATAAACTGAGAAATGACATTAGCATTTATCAAAATGAACTGGAAAAATGCGACAAGAATTTTAAGGAAATGGCGCATAAAGCCTATTCAACCGCAGAGATGGTTGAAAGTATATATTCTTTCGTTAACTGTTGCAAAGTTCTTACCGAAAAAATCATCGATGAACAATACAGCAAACGGGCGGAAGAGCACAAAAAAGCGCTTACCGCATATATTCAGGCAGCATATCACATCAGCAACATTATCTATCAAACTGCCGATGTCTGCCATCCAAGATGCGGTACCATGTACATCGTAATCGGAAAAGATACCGCAGCCCGCAAAGCCCGGACAATTGTTGAAGATTATATCCGGGCTCTGAAAGCTCAGGCAAATTAACGAACCGCGTTATTTACACGATTTAACCAAAATGGTTAATCAACATCATAGTCCTGATAGCATTGTTTTTCATCTCTGCCGTTTTCAACACATTTCCGCACATCGATCTCAATACGGATCAATTCCGATATAATCATGTATAAAGGCAGTAAAATTGCACCTAATATAACAATTGAAATAAAAACTTTGATGATGTTATAAGCGATATCAGCAAACCGGTTGTCTTCAAACAAAAAATGCTTAAATCTATCTGATATTCTCATTTCTCATATTCTCTGTACGCAAAAAGTCCATTAAATCAACACATGGTCGATTTCGATTGTTTGCACCCATTTTATTACCTAATTCGTTATAATACAAATCTTTTCCACTATCGGACATGATTTCATCATGTTTTATACCTTTAAATCTTTTTGGGCCATAATCCATGACAGCTTCTTTTGCGTACCCAAGCAACAAGCCATTTATCTTGTTATTATCTCCCATTTGACCAAAATGACACTGTAGCAGCGGATGATAATATTCATCAGTGTGATCTGCTGCGCCAGTATTTCTTCCATATCTTGAAATCAATTGGCTATTTGCTCTTTTCATTTGTTCATAATAATTGAACGCTATTTGAACATCTGCAGCAAGATTTCCCAGAGCATAAGTCCCGGGGGTTACTATTGGTATTATATCATCAAAAATACTTTGAATATTTATTTTTTGATTATTATTTTTTATTTCTACCACCCCTTCACGGTCATCGTCATACTGGTAATAAACGTTTTCCGTTTCCCCGGTTTGCGGATTTTTCCGTTTAACCGGTATTTCTCCGTTAAAAATGCCCCGCAGATAATCGCCTGTTTCACTCATTTTTTTCCCCGACTTTCATGAATTACAAAATATGTATTAACATATAATGTATCAAAAGTCAAGGAAATTTACATTTCCCAACTTGATTTTGCAATTAACCGCGGTATGATGAAAAAAAATCAACTGGGAGACCGATTTATGAAAACATTTACCGCATTTCTTTTTGCTCTGCTGTTTTGCTTCAACGCTTTTGCATGGCCGAAAAGTTATCACCCCGTTTCGTTCAGCGATGAAATAATTCAAAAAGACGTTGACACTTACAACGAAGAAATGAAAAAATGCGACCAAACCCTTAACAAGGATACGAAAGCTGCCAAGAATACGGGACAGATGATCAAGAGCAACCAAAATGTCGTTTCCTGTTATGAGGATATTATTTATCAAATCATCAAGAAATATTATTCGGAATCTATACCGGAACTGACAGAATCCCATACTAAATATATCAAACAAATCAATGAGATGTATGATTACATGTATACGACTGCCGACGAATGCGGCAACGGCGGCTGCGGTGAAAAAAATTTACTTTTATCCAAAACCGCGGTTGCAAAAGCCGTCAGGGCAATGCTGGAAGAATATGTTATGCTTTTAGAGCTGACAATGTCCCCCAGGCGAAATTAATTTTTGCCGGAATCTTTTATCCCTTCGGCATACGGTCGGTTTTTGCAAACCGACCGTGATTTTTATATAAAAAACTTTCCTCTTCTGATTTTGCCGCCTGAAAATCCGGCCGGGAGAAAACAGCGGGCAGACATAAAAAACGGCCGGGAAAACATCCCGGCCGAAACTTAAATCAGGAACAAAGACTAAATATCCAGATTGACCACGTTCAGGGCATTTTCCTGGATAAACTCCTTGCGCGGTTCAACCACGTCACCCATCAGGGTTGCAAACACCTGATCGGCTTCGTCCAGATATTCCGCCTTAACCTGCAGCAGGGAACGCGCTTCCGGATCAAGAGTGGTTTCCCACAGCTGTTCGGGGTTCATTTCGCCCAAGCCTTTATAACGCTGGATGGTGATGCCTTTGCGCCCCATGGCCATAATTGCGTCGACAAAAGAAACCGGCCCGTAGATTTTCTTTTCTTCTCCCAGTTTGGGTGAAATCAGGCGTTGTTCGGCACTGTAGTTTTCATGCAGAAAAGCCTTCATCTCGTTCAAAACTTTGGCTTCCGGACTTTCAAAAACGGAACTGCCGACAACATGTTTTTCTTCCACGCCGCGGAGCGTGCGATGGAAATTGAGCGAACCGTCGTCCAGCCGGTCGGCCTTCCAGCCCTTGTCGTATTCGGCTTCCATGCTGTCGAGTTTGACTGCCAGCGCTTCGGCCAGAGCCTTCTGCTTTTCCGGATTTTGCACGACGGCAGAATCAAACATGCCGGCCACCGCCAGCTGCTCGACGATTTTTTCCGGCGCTTTCTTGCTTAAAACGGCGATCATGCTGCGAGCCTTGCGGGTATTTTCCACCATCGAAATCAGATCGGGACCGGCAATCTGCTCGCCGTCGGCACGTTTCAGAACCGCGTCTTCGCAGCCGCCGCGCACCAGATAGTCTTCCATTTCGTGTTCGTCTTTGATGTAGATGATCGAATTGCCGCGTTTGGCTTTGTAAAGCGGCGGCTGGGCAATATAGACATAGCCACGTTCGATCAGTTCGGGCATCTGACGATAGAAGAAGGTTAAAAGCAAAGTTCTGATGTGGCTGCCGTCGACATCCGCATCGGTCATGATCACGATTTTGTGATAACGGCATTTGTCGGCGTCGAAGTCGTCGCGGCCGATGCCGGTGCCGAACGCCGTTACCATGGTGCCGATTTCCGCCGAATTGAGCATTTTGTCGAAACGGGCGCGTTCAACATTCAAAATCTTACCGCGCAGCGGCAAAATCGCCTGGGTTTTGCGGTCGCGTCCCTGTTTGGCGGAACCGCCCGCCGAATCTCCCTCGACGATAAAGATTTCCGACAGAGCCGGATCTTTCTCCTGACAATCGGCCAGCTTGCCCGGCAATGAGGCAATGTCGAGCACGCCTTTGCGGCGGGTCAGTTCGCGCGCCTTGCGGGCGGCTTCGCGGGCGGTGGCGGCTTCGACGATTTTGCCGACGATGACTTTGGCTTCCGCCGGGTGTTCTTCCAGCCATTCCTGCAATTTGGCGCTGACGACGCCCTCAACCACCGGACGCACTTCGGAGGAAACCAGCTTGTCCTTGGTCTGGGACGAGAACTTCGGATCCGGCACTTTGACGGAAAGCACGCAGGTCAGACCTTCGCGCATGTCTTCGCCGGTGATCAGGTTCTTGTCTTTTTTCAAAAGGTTGTTTTCCGCAATATAGTTGTTGACGGTACGGGTCAGCGCGGCACGGAAACCGGCCAGATGGGTACCGCCGTCTTTCTGCGGAATGTTGTTGGTAAAGCAGAGCATGCTTTCATTGTAGGCGTTGGTCCACTGCAGCGCCGCTTCGACCTGAATGTCACTGTCGCCGTCGGCGCCGGCAAAAGCGATAACGCTTTCGTGCAGCGGCGCTTTCGACTTGTTGATGTGGTTGACGAACGCGGTCAGGCCGCCTTCATAATGCATAACCGCTTCCCGCGGCTCGCTGCCCCGGTTGTCGATCAGTTTGAGATAAACGCCGGAATTGAGGAACGCCTTTTCGCGGATGCTTCTTTCCAGCGTGTCGAAATTAAATTCGGTCATGGTAAAGGTTTCCGGCGACGGCAGGAAGGTCACTTCCGTTCCGTGGCGGCCGTGGGCGTCGCCGACAACTTTCAAATGCTCGACCACGTTGCCGTGGGCAAAGGTAACCACATGCTCGTGCCCTTCGCGCCAGATGCGCAGTTTAAGCCAGGTGGAAAGCGCGTTGACGACGGAAACGCCGACCCCGTGCAAACCGCCCGAAACCTTGTAGGAATTGTTGTCGAACTTGCCGCCCGAGTGCAGCTGGGTCATAATCACTTCCGCCGCGGAAACGCCTTCTTCCTTGTGCAGGCCTACCGGAATGCCGCGACCGTTGTCGCGGATGGTGGCGGAACCGTCGGGATTGAGGATGACTTCGGTTTTGTCGCAATAGCCGGCGAGCGCCTCGTCGATCGCGTTGTCCAGCACTTCGTAAATCATGTGGTGAAGGCCGGTGCCGTCATCGGTGTCGCCGATATACATGCCCGGGCGTTTGCGAACCGCGTCCAACCCGCGCAGGACTTTGATCGAATCGGCATTGTATTCCTGTTCTTCCCTGTCGATTTCGGCTTGTGTCATGTCTACCATAAGTAATCTTCCTTACAATTTATTTTCGATACGTTTTCACTATTTGCAAACATACAGTATTTTCGCGCAAAACCCAAGCGAAAAGTACGAAAAATTAACGCTTTTGTGCATATTTTACGTTGTTTCCGGCGGGCTTTTTCAGTGCGCTTCGGCCCAGTTGCCGCCGATGCCGGTATCGGCGACGAAAGCGACGTCGTAACTCACCGCGCCTTCCATTGTTTCCTTAAGCAGTCGCGCCGTTTCTTCCGCCTGTTCCGCCGGCGCTTCCAGCACCATTTCGTCGTGCACCTGCAGCAGAATTCTGGCCTTGAGACCGCTTTCCTTCAGCCGGGCGAAAACTTCGTTCATCGCCTTTTTCATGATGTCGGCGGCACCGCCCTGCAGGGGGGCGTTGATTGCCGCCCGCTCGGCAAAGGAGGCGATCCGCTGGTTTTTGTCATTAATGCCCGGCACCGCGCATTTGCGGCCGAACGGCGTGGTCACGTAACCGTTTTTGCGGGCAAATTCGACGGTCTGCTCCATATAGCGCTTAATCTCCGGCATTTTGGCGAAATAAGCGTCGATGTATTTTTTCGCTTCGTCGTTCGAAATGCCGATCTGTTTGGCCAGGCCGTATTGGGAAATGCCGTAAATAACGCCGAAATTGATCGCTTTGGCATGGCGGCGGACGTTGGGCGTCACCTCTTCCCGCGGCAGGCCGAAGACCTGCATGGCGGTCGCGGTATGAATGTCGATGCCGACGGCAAAAGCTTCTTTCAAGGCCTTCACGTCGGCCAGCACCGCCATCAGCCGCAGCTCCACCTGCGAATAGTCGGCGGAAATCAGCCGGCAGCCCGGCCGGGCGACAAAGCAGCGGCGGATTTTCAGACCGTCTTCGCTGCGCACCGGAATATTTTGCAGGTTTGGGTTAACCGACGACAACCGGCCGGTGTTGACGGTGGTCTGACTGTAGGTGGTATGAACGCGCCCGTTTCCGTCGATCAGCGGCAGCAGAGCGTCGGTATAGGTCGATTTCAGCTTGGTAACCGCGCGCCAGTCGAGAATTTTGGCCGGCAGCGGGTGCTCTTCCGCCATTTTTTCCAGCACTTCCGCCCCCGTCTGATAGCCGCCGCCGGCGCTCTTCTTGCCTTTCAGCCCCAGCTTGCCGTAAAGTATTTCGCCGATCTGCTTGGGCGACCCGAGGTTGAACTCCTCGCCGGCCAGGGCAAAAATTTCCTTTTCCAGTTCGTGCTGACGGTTCTCCAATTCCGCGCTCAGTTCCTTCAGGCCGGCAGCATTGACCGCCACCCCGTTTTTCTCCATTTCGAACAAGGTGGCGACCAGCGGCCGGTCATAATGTTCATAAACGGTCGCCATCCGCTCCTGCGCCAGCCGCGGACGCAGCACCTCGTGCAGCCGGAAGACAACGTCAGCCTGTTCGCAGGCGTAAGCGGCGGCAATTTCCGGTTCCAAATCGCCGGCACTTATCTTCTGCCGGCCGACGCCGAAAAGCTTGTCGGGGTTGGTCATTTCCACCCCGAGAAAAAGGCTTGAAAGTTCCGTCAGACCGTGGCCGTGCGAGGTCGAATCGAGAACGTAGGAAATGACCTCGACGTCGTCATAAGGCGAAAACGCCGTTTCCCCGGTCAAAAAACGGGACAGGAAATGCATGTCGCGCTTGACGTCATGGCCGATTTTCAACAATCCCGGATCAGCCAGCAGCGGCTGCAGAAAAGCAGCAACGGCCGCGGCAGACAAACCTTCCGGCCGTTTGCTTTCAGCCGCGGAAAAAAGGTCGAAGGCTTCCGCCTTTTCCGCTTCGGCGGCAAACGGCAGATAAACCGCACGGCCGCCGCCGACGGAAAGCGCCACGCCGACCGCCCGGTCAAAAACCGGGTTGATTCCGTCGGCCAGCACCTTGAAGGCAAAAGCGCCCTTCTCCTCAATCAGCCGCCGCCATTCCGCAAGCGTTTTGCCGTCCGCGGCCAGCCGGTAATCTTTCGTTTCTTCTTTTGCCGGCGCCGCTTCGGGATAAACCTTTTTGCACTGTTCCTCAACCCAGCGGGCCAGCCGCGGTTTTAAGCTGTTAAAGCCGTATTTGGCGGCAAATTCTTCCACCAGAGTCAGTTCGGGACAGCGGCAGGGATAATCTTCCGGCCGTTTTTCCACCGGAACGTCGTTCCGCAGCCGCACCAGAGCCAGCGAAACGCGGGCGTTGTCAAGGTTGGCCAAAAGCGTTTCCCGCCGCTTGTTCTGTTTGATTTCCCCGGCATGAGCCAGCACCTGTTCCAGCGAGCCGAAAGCGTTGACCAGTTCGGCCGCGGTTTTGGGACCGATGCCGGGAACCCCGGGCACGTTGTCGGTGCTGTCACCCGACAGCGCCTGCACGTCAACCACTTTGTCGGGATAAACGCCGAATTTTTCCCTGACGTCTTCGGGGGTAAAAAACTTGTCTTTCATCGGATCGTAAAACTCAACCCCGGGGCGGATCAGCTGCATCAGGTCTTTGTCCGCCGACACGACCACCGCTTCCATGCCTTGTTCGAGCGCCAGCCGCGCGTAGGTGGCAATCAGGTCGTCGGCTTCATAGCCTTCCATCTCCAGATAATTGAGCTTTAAAGCGCCGACCGCTTCGCGGATGATCGGAAACTGGGGGATCAGCTCTTCCGGAACTTCGCGCCGGGTGGCCTTGTATTCGGGGAATATTTGGTTGCGGAAATTTTCTCTTTTGGCGTCAAACAGCACCAACGTATAGTCGCAGCCGATTTTGGAGGTAAGCTTCAAAAACATGTTGGTAAAACCATAGACCGCGTTGACCGGCGTGCCGTCCGGCGCATTGAGCGGCGGCAGGCCGTAAAATGCCCGGAAAATGTACCCCGATCCGTCGATCAAACAAATTTTTTTTGCCGTCATTGCCTTTCCTTTCCCGTTTTCGTCTTTTGCGCTCAATATAAACCATCAAAGCCGATAAGCCAACCGGGAAATATACTTATGCTTAACTTATTGGTGACATTTTCCGGTTATAATCGGCGAAAGAATCGCAACCGGGGAAGACAGATGGCAGCAAACGCAAAAGAAGAGAAAAAGGGCGGCAAACGGCAGACGGCCAAAAAAACGGCAGCAAAAAAGAAAACCGGCGGCGGGAAAAAAGTTTCCCGCGGCAAAAAAACGACCGGCGGCTTCCGCTGGTGGAAACTGCTTTTCTTTGCCGCCTTTGCCGTCGGCGCCGCGCTTGCGCTGTACGTCGGCTATTGCTTTGCCACCCTGCCCGACATTGAACAGGCGGTTTCCCGCACCCGGCAGCCCTCAACTTCGATCATTGCCGAAAACGGACAGGAAATTGCCACCTTCGGCAACGTTTATTCGGAAGTGGTCTATCCCGACGAACTGCCGCCCTACGTCATCAATGCGGTAATTGCCACCGAAGACCGGCGTTTTTATTCCCATTTCGGGTTCGACGTCATCGCCTTCACCCGCGCCATGACCGCCAACCTGATCAAGGGACGCTATGCCCAGGGCGGCAGCACCATCACCCAGCAGGTGGCCAAAAACCTGTTTCTGACCCCGCAGAAAAACATCAAGCGCAAAGTTCAGGAACTGCTGATGGCCTTCTGGCTGGAAAGCAAATTTTCCAAAGACCAGATCCTGACCCTTTACCTCAACCGCGTTTACATGGGCAGCGGCACCTACGGAATCGAGGCGGCGTCGCAGAAATATTTTCACAAAAGCTCGCGCGATCTCAACATGCTGGAGGGCGCCGTCATCGCCGGCCTGCTGAAAGCGCCGGCGCGCTATAACCCGGCCGCCGACAAAGAGCGCGCCCTAGAGCGGGCAGCGGTGGTATTGCAAAACATGGTCAACGCCGCCGTCATCACCCCGGAACAAAAGGCCAAAGCGCTGAAAATGCCGATCGGCGCCGGCATTCACGACAAACTCGAAGGCGGCAGATATTTCGCCGACTGGGTCTATCAGGAAGTAAACGCCTATATCGGCGAACGGGAAAACGACATCAACGTTTACACCACGCTTGACAAGAAAATTCAGAAAGCGGCGGAAAGCGCCCTCCGGCAGGCGGTTTTTGCCAACGCGAAAAGCAAAAACGTCACCAACGGCGCGGTGGTGGTGCTGGACAGAAACGGCGCCGTAAAAGCGATGGCCGGCGGCATCAATTATGAGAAAAGCCAGTTCAATCGAGCCACTCAGGCGCTTCGGCAGCCGGGTTCGGCATTCAAGACGTTCGTCTATCTGACGGCTCTTGAAGAAGGCTGGGATACCGACGACGAAATCGACGACTATCCGATCACCATCGGCAACTGGAAACCGGAAAACTACAGCAAAAAATATTACGGCACGGTAACCCTGGAAGAGGCGTTCGTCCGTTCGCTCAACCTTGCCACCGTCAACCTGGCGCAAAAACTGCCGTCCGGAAACATTATCCGCACCGCCCGCAAAATGGGCATTTCGACCCCGATCGACGACACCCCGGCAATGGTGCTCGGCAGTTCTGCGGTCAAGGTGCTGGACATGGCGGTGGCCTATACCGCGGTTGCCAACGGCGGGTATGCCGCCTGGCCCTATTCGATCACCGAAATTTACACCCGCGAAGGCTATCCGCTCTACACCCGTCTTTACGACGAAGACGAACGGCAGCGGATTTTGGACGAAGACACGGTTGAAGCCATAACCGAGATGATGGAAAAAGTGATCCTTGAAGGCACCGGCAAAAGAGCGCAACTGCCGTTCTTTGCCGCCGGCAAAACCGGCACTTCGCAGGATTACCGCGACGCCTGGTTCGTCGGCTTTACCGACCGTTACGTGGCAGCGGTATGGGTCGGCAACGACGACAACTCGCCGATGAAAGGCGTCGGCGGCGGCACCCTGCCGGCCGAAATCTGGAAAAAAGTGATGCTGGCGGCGGAAAGCGAGGAGTGACCTTTTTTTGTAAAAAGATATAAATTTAGGGCTTTTATTCTGAAAGTAATTATATATAATCAGCATAAAACAAGAATCGAAAGAGAAGGTAAAGGACAAACAAAATGAGACAAAAACCCGTAATGCTGCTAATTTTGGACGGCTGGGGCTACCGCAAGGAAATTACCCCCGACAACGCGATCGAACAGGGGCATACGCCCAACTGGCACCGGTGCCTGAAAGAATATCCGCATTGCCTGGTACAGACCTCCGGACTGGCCGTCGGCCTGCCGGAAGGACAGATGGGCAATTCGGAAGTGGGACACACCAACCTCGGCGCCGGCCGGGTGGTCATGCAGGATCTGCCGAAGATCGACCTGGCGATCAAAGACGGTTCGCTTAAAAAGAACCCGGTCCTCTTAAAACTGATCGAAAAACTGAAAGAAAACGGCAAAACCTGCCACCTGATGGGCCTGATGTCGCCGGGCGGCGTTCACTCTTCCCAGCATCACATCGTCGCGCTGGCCGGCATTCTGAACGAACACGGCATCAAAACCGACGTCCACGCCTTTTTGGACGGCCGCGACACGCCGCCGGAATCGGCCGCCGGCTTCGTCGCCGAATTTGAAAAAGATACCGCCGCCATGGAAAACGTCAAAATCACCACCGTGGCCGGACGTTTCTACGCCATGGACCGCGACAAGCGCTGGGACCGGGTGGAAAAAGCCTACAACAACATGGTTATGGCCGACGGCAAACGTTTTGCCGACGCGGTCGAGGCGATCAAAGCTTCTTATGCCGAAAAAGTCAGCGACGAATTCGTGGTTCCGGCCGTAATCGGCAACTATCAGGGATTTGAAGACGGCGACGCGGTGCTGATGGCCAACTTCCGCGCCGACCGCGCCCGCGAAATCCTGTATGCGCTGGCCGACAGGGAATTTACCGGTTTTGAACGGAAAAAGACGATTGAGCTGTCGATGGCGGTCGGCATGACCGAATATTCGGTCGACCACAACCGTTTCATGCAGACGATGTTCCCGCCGGAAGCGCTGGTGCACATCTTCGGCGAAGTGGTGGCGGAAAACGGCCTCACCCAGCTGCGAATTGCCGAAACCGAAAAATACGCACACGTCACTTTCTTTTTCAACGGCGGGGAAGAAAAGGAATTCGCCGGAGAATCGAGAATTCTGGTTCCCAGCCCGAAGGTTGCCACCTATGACCTGAAACCGGAAATGTCGGTTTACGAAGTGACGGACCATCTGGTTGACGCCATCGAAAAGCAAAAATTCGACGTCATCATCTGCAATTTCGCCAACGGCGACATGGTCGGCCATACCGGCATTATGGAAGCGGCCCTGAAAGCGGTGGCCGCGGTTGACGAGTGCCTGGGCAGAGTGGTCAAGGCCATCAAAGACGTTGACGGAGCGCTGCTGGTTACCGCCGATCACGGCAACGCGGAAAAAATGGTCGACGAAAAAACCGGCCAGCCCTATACCGCGCACACCGTCGGCGACGTACAGGCGGTGCTGGTCAACGGTCCGAAAGACGTTGCCGCGCTCAACAACGGCAAACTGGCCGACATTTCCCCGACCCTGCTTGACCTGCTCGGCATTAAGCAGCCCGCGGAAATGACCGGCAAATCGCTTTTGGTCCGCAAATAGAACCTGCTTCGGAGACGACCGCCGTTGAAAATACAAACCGCCTTTTTAACTTTGCTTTTAAGCCTGCTGACAGTGCAGTCGGCAGCGGCGGCGGTCGTTTCCCGCAAGGATCTGGAAGCGATCCAGATGCAGGTGGAACAAAAGAGCGTCGAACACAAGCGCCTGCAGGCCCAGGCTGCCAAAATCAGCGTCGAAATGGCGACGGTGAGCAAGCAAATGGTGCAAAAGGCGCGGCAAATTCAAAACACCGAAGACAGAATTTCGGCGATGGAAAAACAGCTGGCGCGGCTGCAAAAAGAACTGAAAACGGCGGAAGACGACTTTATCAAAGAAGACGAAAACCTGATCCAGACTCTTTACGCGCTGCAGAATCTGGCCTTGAAACCGACGGAAGCGCTGTTCGTGCAGCCGCTGACGCCGGTCGAAATCATCAGAAGCGCGATGCTGCTTCGGGAAACGGTGCCGTTCCTGGCGGAAGAGGCCGCCCAGATCCGGGAGAAACTCGACAACATCGCAACCAAGAAAAGCAAGATCGAACAGCAGGTAAAAAAAATCTCCAGCAACAAACTGGCGCTTGAGAAAGAACACCGGCAGATGAAGCAGCTGATCCGCAAAAAAGCGAAAATCCGCAGCCAAATCGAAGACAAAAGCGCCGCCGCCCGGCAAAAAATCAAACAGCTGGCGGCTCAGGCCAAAGACATCAAGGAACTGCTGGTCAAGCTGGAAAAGGAACGCAAAGCGCGGGAAAAGCTGGAGCGCGAGCGGCAGGAAAAGCTGAAGCGCGAACGCGAGGAGCTGGAAAGATACCGTGCCGAACAGGAAGCGCTGGCGGTTAACGAGCGCCGGGAAAAAGAACGGCAGGAACAGGCCAAAAGCGATGACTTGATAAAATCGCAGACCGCTTATATAAAAGACGTGGGGCAAAACTTCGTCAAAGCCAAAGGCAAACTTTCGATGCCGGCGCGGGGGCCGATTGTCGCGGCCTACGGGCAGGAAACCGCCAAAGGCGTCAGCGCCAAAGGAATCTCGATCAAGACCCGGAGCGAAGCGCAGGTGGTTTCGCCGTTTGACGGTACCGTCATTTTTGCCGGCCCGTTCCGCGGTTACGGCAACATCATTATTATCGAACACGGCGAACATTATATGTCGCTTCTGGCCGGCTTAAACAGCATCGACTGCGAAGTGGGGCAGATGCTTCTGGCCGGCGAACCGATCGGACAAATGCCGAAAAGCGCCGAGGCCAAGCTTTATGTCGAACTGCGGGAAGACAGCCGGCCGATCGACCCCGAAGCCTGGTTTGCCAAATAAAAACAAAAGAACAAAAACAGGAAAAACGTTATGTGGAAAAAATTACTGACATTTGCATTAATCGCCAACATCGTCCTGACCGCCGGCTGCGTAACCGCCGCCGACAAAAAGGCGCCTTCGGCAGAAGAAGCCGACACCTATGAAATGCTGAACCTTTTCGGCGAAATCATGGAACGGACCAAAGCGTCTTACGTGGAAGAGGTGAGCGACCAGAAACTGATTGAATCGGCCATCAACGGCATGCTTTCCTCGCTTGATCCGCATTCCAGCTTTCTTGACGCCAAAAGCTTCCAGTATCTCAACGAGCAGACACAGGGAAAATTCGGCGGCCTGGGCATTGAGGTGACGATGGAAAGCGGCGTGGTCAAAGTGGTTTCGCCGATCGACGACACGCCGGCGTTCAAAGCCGGGCTGAAACCGGGCGACTACATCATCAGCCTCGACGGCACCACCGTCGTCGGCATGACGCTTAACGAAGCGGTCGACAAAATGCGCGGCAAAACCGGCACCAAAATCAAACTGACCATCCGCCGCGGTACCGAAAAACCGTTTGACGTCACCTTGAAACGCGAAGAAATCAAAATCCAGTCGGTTAAAAGCGAAATCAAAGCCAAAGACGTTGCCTATATCCGCATTTCCTCCTTCAGCGAAGAAGTGGACAAGAACGTAAAAGACGCTTTGGCCAAAATGCAGAAAAAAAACAAAAACGGCATCCGCGGACTGGTAATCGACGTGCGCAACAACCCGGGCGGCCTGCTGGACCAGGCGGTAGCGGTTTCCGATTTGTTCCTTGACAAGGGGGAAATCGTTTCTACCCGTTCGCGCAACGAGGAAGACACCATCAAATATAACGCCACCAAAGGCGACGTGGCCGAAGGGCTGCCGATCGTAGTGCTGATCAACGACGGTTCGGCCTCGGCGTCGGAAATTCTCGCCGGTGCTTTGCAGGATCATAAACGGGCAATCATCATGGGCGAAAAGTCTTTCGGCAAAGGTTCGGTCCAGAGTGTCATTCCGTTTGCCAAATACGGCGCCATCCGGCTGACCACCGCCCGTTATTACACGCCTTCCGGCCGTTCGATCCAGGCCAAGGGCATCGAACCGGACATCGAAGTCAAGCCGGCCAAGGTCGAACTGCTTAACTTCGACGGTCTGACGATCAGCGAAGCCGAGCTGAAAAACGCGCTGAAAAACGACAATGTCGAGGCCGGCGGCAAAGATCAAAAAGCCGATGACAAAGACAAAAACGGCGACAATGACGAAGACCTGCAAAAAGACTATCAGCTGCTGCGGGCGGTTGATACCATCAAGGCTCTGAGCATTTACGCCGCCGACAAGAAATAAGACGGCCGGGCCGGAGTTTTGCGGCAGCACGCATGCTCCGGCTCTGTTTTTTAAAAGTAAAAAACAAGGACAAAACAATGAACGGCAACTATCGAAAATGCGTCGGCATCACGGTTTACAAAGATCATAAGGTTCTTTTGTGCGAACGGCGCGACCTGCCCGGCGCCTGGCAGTTTCCGCAGGGGGGAATCGAAGCCGGCGAAGGGCTGATCGAAGCCGCCCGGCGCGAACTCAAAGAAGAAACTTCGATCGTTTCGGTCGAGCCGGCAGATACCGTAACCGAACCGCTGCGCTATACTTTTCCGCCGGAAATTCAAAAAGGCGGCAAGTGGAGATATGACGGACAGGAAATGCAGTGGGTATTGTTCCGCTTTACCGGCGAAGACAGTGAGATCAACCTTGAAACCGAAGAGCCGGAATTTGCCCGTTATGCCTGGGAAGACATTGACGAAGCGGTCAAAAGAATTGCAGAATTCAAGAAAAACGTTTATATTGAAGCAGTAAAGAAGTTTAAGCCTGTTGTTGAGGGTTAAATGACGGAAGAAACAAAAACGGAAAAAGACATTCAGGAACTGATCGATCTGGCGTTCAGCGCCGTCGTCCAAACTTCGGTCGAACTGGAAGACGACCAGCTGGACGCGCTGGAAAACCTTAACCAGTATTGCGTCAACGCCGCTCTGCACAACCCGGAAGTGATCAAAAAGCCGCTCAAGGTGGTTTATAAGACCAACGAGGGGCTGAAAGAAGCGCTGGTGGCCATCTGTCTGGCCTATTCGCTGGTCAATCCGCGGCGCAAGCTGAGGGAAAACAAAGAGTTTTTTGACAAGAACATTACCATTTACCAGCGCCCCGGCAACGTCAAGTTCATCGATTTCGGAGAAATTGCGCCGGACAGCGTACAGGCGGCCGTTTACTGGGACATCATCGAAGACTGGAAGCTTTACATCGACCGGGAATGCGGCGGAATTAAGGCGCTGGTGGACGAAAAGACCAATCTGGCGGGGCTGGACAACTACATCCGCGGCGGCGATCCGCTGTACGAATTCGCCCGCTTTCACCGCAAATATACGGAAAAAACGAAGCTCCAGGAAGAAAAAAGCAAAATTTCCGCACAGGACGCTTTCCGCAATGCCGTCGTTCAGTCGGTGGCAACCGAAGTGACCAAACAGCAGCTGCTCGCCGGCAAAAACCCGATGGAAATCATCGACTCGCTGTTAAATCAGGCTGCCTCTTACCGGCCGGAAATCGAACGCAGGCCGCCCGAGCAGCGTCAAATCGGCTATCGGAATCGGGAACGCCGTTCAAACGGCCGCCGGCGGTACCATAACCGGCAGGACGAAGATTAAACCGCGGGAAATGCGATGGCAGCGGTCTTCAAGTATTCCGCCCTTGTTTTATATGCCGCCGCAACATCTTTCGCGTGTTTCGTCGTTTTTACCTCGTCCGCCGGAAATTACGACGCATCAACCGAAGGGCTGCTGCCGCTTTTGCAAATCGGCACGGAAGCCTTGTATTCTATAATTGTCATATCGGTTTATACAATTGCCCGCATGCACGGCAGGGACAATTTAAAAACCTTTTACTTCATCAGTGCTGTTCCCGTTCTTTTGGCTTACGGTTCTTTCGTCTGCCGGAATTTTGTCATTTCAAACGGCATGGCGGGAGCGGCTTCCGTTTTACTGACGGCCTTGTGCGCCCCTTTGTTTTTTCCTCCCGCCGGAATCTGAAGGGGCTTTGCGGTATAACGCTTGTTTTGCTGTATCTGATTGCTCAAATATATTTCGAAAAAGACAACACAATACCTCTGTTTGTATTTTGGCATATTATTCCGCCGCTGACGGTGATTAAGCTTTTAAACCGGCCCCGACAAGCCGAAAAACGCAACAGATATCCCGGGAAAACGGAAGCTAAAACGGCCGCCAAGCCCGCGGCTCGATTATGATCAAAAGCACAGGCCGGTGCGGTTTGCTCTAAGCTTGCGGTTTAACCATAATCAAAAGTACAGGTTGATGTTGCCGGCATCAAAACATTCAGCCCCCGGGTAAACCCGGGATTTTCTGCCAGGTAATTAATAAACAAACAGCCCCTTAAAAAGAGGCCGTTTGTTGACAATCCGGTTTTTGAAGCAGGTTATTTACCCGTCTGTTCTCCGTTCTTTTTTGATTTCAGTTGTCCGCAGGCGGCCAGAATGTCCTGTCCGCGGGCGGTGCGGATCGGCGCAGCGAAACCGTAATCCTGCAATTTTTGCGAAAAGGCATGGATCCGGTTGTTGGAACTCGGTTGATAACTGCAGCCCGGCCAGGGATTGAAAGCGATCAGATTGAACTTGGCGTTGATTTTGTATTTCTTCATCAGAGCCGCCAGTTCGTCGGCATGTGCCGGCGTATCGTTAAAATCTTTTAACATCAGATATTCGAAAGTGATATAGCCGCCGTGGTTTTCCTGATAGTCGTGACAGGCCTGCATCAGCTCGGGCAGCGGGTATTTTTTGTTGATCGGCATAATTTCCGAACGCTGCTCATTGTTTGACGCATGCAGACTGACTGCCAGTTTGACGCCCATATCGCGGTCAATGTCACGGATATGGGGAACAATGCCGGAAGTGGAAAGCGTAATCCGCCGTTTGGAAATGGCGATGCCTTCGCCGTCGGTCAGAATTTCCACCGCTTTGACCACGTTTTCGTAATTCTGCAGCGGCTCGCCCATGCCCATCAGCACGATGTTGGAAAGCATCCGTTTTTCGCCGTCCAGGTTCCATTCCCCGTAAACGTCGCGCGCCAGCATAAACTGGCCGACGATTTCTCCCGCGGTGAGGTTGCGGGTCAACTTCTGGCTGCCGGTATGACAGAAGCGGCAGCCCATGGCGCAGCCGATCTGGGTGGAAATGCAGACCGCGCCGCGATCGGCTTCCGGAATATAAACGGTTTCGATTTTTTCGCCGTCGGCAAACTCCAGCAGCCATTTGCGGGTTTTGTCGCTCGAGAGCTGTTCGGTCACCGTTTTCGGCCGCGAAAGGACAAAACGTTCCGCCAGCTTCTGCCGCAAAGCCTTGGACAGGTTGGTCATCTCGTTAAAATCGGTTTTGCCGTAAAAATAAACCCACTGCCAGATTTGTTTGACGCGGAAAGCCGGCTCGCCCATCTCCCGCAGACAGGCGGCCAGCTCGTTTTTCGTCAGCCCGATCAGTTCGATTTTGTCCGTCATTTTTTGCACTTGGCGCTGATGGCGCGGTAAGCGGCGGTAAAGCCGGAAAGGGAATAGGTGTCTTTGGTGGCCGTGCCGCGCGAGGATTCGCCGGTAACGATCATCCGTTCGCCTTTTTTCATCGCCGCAACCAGTTCTTTGTCGGTTTTTTCGCTGACGGCCCAGGCTTTGTCGTTGTCGACAAACATTTTGTCAATGGTGGTTTTGCCGATTTTTACCACCACTTTGGCGTCGCGCTTGTAAGTATAGCCGGCAACGAAATTGACGACGTCAAAGCTTTTTTCCGCCGGGCGGTGGGTGATGACGACGTAGATGTCGCCGCGCTGGGTATATTTGCCTTCGTCCTTCTGCGGGCTGGAGGCCATGTAGCAGACGACGTTTTTGCCGTCCTGATAATAGAAGGCGGACCAGTCGTTGTATTCGCCCAAAAGCTTCGGCGTGCCGGCGTTGGCGGCAGCCGCGCCGAACAGGAAAACGGCGCTCAGAATAAACAGTTTTTTCATTGCAATACTCACATTCGGGGGTTAATTTCTGACATAATTGTATTTGAAAATTATCTAAAAACGGTTAACAATACAAGCATAAAATTTTTTATGAAACGGGACAGACCATGATCAGGGACAATTATCTCGACATCAGCCGCATCACCGCCGATCCGGGCGTGCTGAAAATATTTAAAATCATCCGCGGCTACGGCGGAGTCGTCCGTTTTGTCGGCGGCGCCGTACGCGACGCGCTGGCGGGGCTGAAAGCCGCCAACATCGACCTTTCCACCGACCTTTCGCCCGACGAACTGGCGGAAGCCTGCGAAGAAGCCGGCATCCGCACGGCGCCGATCGGACTGAAAATAGACACTCTGGGGGTGGCTGTCGGCGGCACCCTGCTCGAAATCAGCTCGTTGAAAAAACAGGTGAAGGGCGGCAACGGGAGAACGGAGGTGGAGTTTACCGACAACTGGGAAGAAGACGCTTCCCGCCGCGACCTGACGATCAACGCCGTTTACGCCGACGAAAACGGCAACGTTTTCGACTATTACAACGGCATCGAAGACCTGGAAAACGGGATCATCCGTTTTATCGGCGACGCCAACCGGCAGATCCGCGAAGATTATGTGCGGATTTTGCGTTTTTTCCGTTTTTATTCGCTGTTCGGCAAAGCGCCGGCCGACGCCAAAGCGCTGAAAGCCTGCCGCGACAATCTGAACGGGCTAAAAAACCTGCCGGTGGAAAGAATCCGCGACGAACTGGTCAAGATTCTGCTGACGCCGAAGGCCGCCCAAACCCTGAAGCTTATGTTTGAAAACGACATTCTCGGCTATTGGCTGACCGACCCTCCCTGTTTCGACGAATTGGAAAAACTGATCCGGCTGGAAGAAAAACACGGTTTTGCGCCCGATCCGGTACGGCGGCTGTTTGCCCTTTTCCGGCCGGACAAAACGCTGGCCGAAAACATTGCCGTACGGCTGAAGTTCCCCAAAAACCAAAAGGAAAACCTGATCCGGCTGGCAGAAGCGGAAGGCGGCGACGGGGATTTTTCGTCGGCGGCGAAGCTGAAACAGGCGGTTTACCGGCTGGGCAAAGACGTTTGTCTTTCCCTGCTTCTGCTGCGGGATGCGGCAAACCGCGGCGGCAAAATAGATCCGGATGAAGCCGTCCGCGCGGTAAGAAACGCCACGGTGCCGGTTTTCCCGGTCAGCGGCAAAGACATCATCCGTCACGGCATTACCGGCAACGCCAAAATCGGCGCCGCCCGCGAATATCTCGAACAGGTATGGGTCGACAGCGGTTTTGAACTGACCCGCGACGAACTGCTGGCCAAAATAAAACCCTGAGGCAGGCGCGGCGGCATAAACCAGCCGGCCCACGCGGGCACCGCCAGCCGTTTAAAACCCGAAGTCCGGCTTCAGACCGCGTCACCGGGCTTGCCGCCCGCACGCACGGACAGCGGCGGCGGCTTAACAAAAAGCCCCGGATAATCCGGGGTTTTCGTTTTTATTTGCAAATGCTGCCGAAAGAATCTTTGGCATACATGGCATACAGCCGCTGGTAGTTTTCCAGACTTTGTTTGACCAGATAATTGACTGTACCTTTCGGATATTCGCCCTTGGCATTAGGCTTGCCGGCTTTCAAACCGGTCAGTATCTCAATCCCGTCATCTACCGTGTCAATCGCATAAATATGGAACTTTCCTTCCCGCACGGCGGCAATCACGTCTTCTCTTAACATCAGGTTGACAACGTTGGTGCGGGGAATGATCACGCCCTGCTCTCCGGTCAGACCGCGGTGTTTGCAGACGTCGAAAAAGCCTTCGATTTTTTCGTTAACGCCGCCGATCGGCTGAATATCGCCAAACTGGTTGATTGAACCGGTAACCGCGATGTTCTGTTTAATCGGCAGGTTGGCAACGGCCGACAGCAGACAGTAGTATTCGGTCGAAGAAGCGCTGTCGCCGTCAACCCCGCCGTAAGACTGTTCAAACACAATCGACGCCGACAGCGACAGAGGCGAGGTTTTGGCAAACCGGTTGGCCAGCAGCGCCTGCAAAATCAGCACGCCTTTGGTGTGGATCGGACCGCTCATGTTGGTTTCGCGCTCAATGTTGACGAACTCGCCGCTGCCGATGCGCGCCTGCACGGTAATCCGCGCCGGCTTGCCGAACGAAAAACGGGAGAAGTTGTAAACCACCAGACCGTTGATCTGGCCGACCTTTTCGCCTTCAACGTCAATCATGATGGTGCCGTCGTCGATTTGCTCCAGCATGGCCTGTTTAATGCGGTCGCTGCGGTAAATCTGGGCGGCAATCGCCTGATCGACGTGCTTTTTGCCGATCTGTTTGGAGTTCGATTCCCGCGCCCAGTAGTCGGCTTCGCGCAGAAGGTCGCCGATTGAGGCAATGTGGGCGGTCAGCTTCTTGGAATCTTCCGCCAGCCGGGAGGAATATTCGATCACCCGGGCAACCGCCTGCTTGTTCAGCGTACGCAGCTTTTTCTTGTTGGACAGCGAACCGATCAGCCTGGCATATTCTATCTCGTTTTCTTCGTTGCGGTCCATCAGGGTGCCGAAATCGGCCTCCACTTTGAAATAGTCGGAAAAGTCAGGATCCCGCTCGGAAAGCAGGTCATAAAGCTCTTCGTCGCCGGTCAGGATGACTTTGACGTCCAGAGGAATCGGCTCCGGATCGAGCGAAATGGTGGTAAAACTGGTTTCCTCCCCCGGCGATTCGATCTTGATCGTTTTCGAGGCCAGGGCCCGTTTCAGCGAATCCCAGGCATAGGGCTGAACCAGCAGCTTGCGGGCGTCTATCAGAAGAAAGCCGCCGTTGGCGCGGTGCAGGGCGCCGGCCTTGATCAGGGTAAAGTCGGTCAGCAGGGCGCCGTATTGCTGGATGCGCTCGACCCGGCCGACCAGATTGCCCTGGGTCGGATGGTCGAGATGGACGATCGGCGCGCCGGAATCCGGTTCGTTTTTGACCACCACGTTGACCTTGAATTTGGCAAACTTGTCTTCTTCCTGTTTGTTCATCCGCGATAAAAGGGCGGAAAGCGCGTCGCTTTCTTCCGCCGGCGCGGCGTTTTCCTCGGGCAGGAATTCGTCGATATTGCCGACGATGTGGTTCTGAATGTTTTTCAAAAACTCAATGGCCTCGCGATGGCCTTTGTATTTTTGCCGCAGGCTGTCGATCGGATTTTTTACCGCCAGTTTAATGAATTTTTCGCGCAAAAGGCTGCTTTCGCGGCGCTGACGGTCTTCCCATTCGGGCAGATCCTTGGCCGCTTTTTCGATTTCTTCCTGCATCAGGTTGAGGTCGTTGATCAGTTCCTGTTTTTCGTTTTCCGGCAGTTCGTCAAAAGCTTCCGGACTTAAGACCTCGCCGTTTTTGACCGGCGCCACCACCAGCCCCACCTGCATATGCAGCAGGGAAACGCTTTTGCCTTTGGCCTTTTTCTGCAAAATCCGCATATATTCTTCTTTTTTCTGTTTGTATTTTTCGCGGATGATGCTGACGCCGGCTTTGTATTCGTCACTGTCCAAAACCGCCGGAATGGCAACGCTGAAATCCTCTGCCAGACGGTCGATATCTTTGGCAAACTCGCAGGCGGTGCCGGCCGGGAAACTGATGCTTTTCGGTTTGTAGGGTTCGTCGAAATTGTAAACGTAAACCCAGTCGCGGGGGGTGGGACGGGTTTTGGCCGCTTCTTCCAAAATGCGTTTGACCAGGCTGGTTTTGCCGGTGCCCTCGGGGCCTAAGCAAAACAGGTTGTATCCTTTCGACTTGATGTTGATGCCGAGTTTGACCGCGCTGATGGCCCGATCCTGCCCCAGCGCCGACATTCTTTCTTCCAGCTCCGCGGTGCTGGCAAAATCGAATTTCTGCGGATCGCATACCGTATAGAGCTGCCGGTCTTTCAGTTTGGTTATACTCATTTGACTGTCCTGCTTAAATAAAAGGTTGGTAAATTTGCGCCAAGTATAAAACCATAAACCCTAACAGAGGGTAAATTTTTCGCCGGCCGCTTAAATTTTAAGCCGGATCAGAGACGGCGCGGAACGATTGCCGAGGCTCGGCAGACGGCGGCTGCCGGCAAATTCGAGATTGCGATAGCCGACCACGTATTGGGTCGGCGGCATCAGCAGATTGGCAAAACGGGAAAACAGGTCGTTTTTGACTTCCAGCCGGTTAGAGGCCAGAAATCTGCCGAAAGCGGGACTCCAGGCCGTCATGCCGAAGTCGCCGAAAATGATTACCGGATCGTCCTCGGCGGCGACGAAGGCATTGACGTAGCCAAGCGCTTTCTCTTTATTGCGGCGGGACATGCCTGACAAATCAAAGCTTAAAAAAACATAGCCGCGGCCGCCGATTTCCAAACTGACGAAAGCCGCGCTGCGGCCGCCGCCGAGACCGATGCGGCCGGCCGAACGCGGCGGCCGGGAGGAAACCATAAAACTCTTTCCTTCGTCATTGTCGGCCAAGTGATAACCGGCAGGCACCAGCCCGGAAGGACTGACGCCGTTTAAAACCGGATCGATCACCGCCAGCAGATCCGCACGCCGGCGGTCGGCAGTTTCAAAAATGTCGAGCAGCGACGACGGACGCGGCTGATAAATCATCCCGAAAGCCGTTTTCCCCTTTCCTTCCCCGCCGGAAAAAAGCACCGGCACCGACGAGGAAACGACAAAGAAATTAAGCAGCAAAAGCAGCAGCGCCAAAAAAGAATAGAGAAAAAAGCGGTTGAACAGGGCATAAAACATTACCAGCAGCGACAGCAGGTAAAACTGAAAGCGCCATTGGTTCAGAAACTGGCCGAAGGCGTTGCCGGCAAAGGCCGCCGCCGAAAAAAACGCCAGCAGGACAAGCAGGCTTTTCAATATAAAATCCGTACGGAGGTGTTTTTTTCGCTGTGCAAGATAACCCATTGTTTCCGACTTTTCTTTTTTGTTGTTTTTAAAGCTTGTTTGCATATAATATGTTTTTGAGCAAATGCAGTTTATACCGAAAATAATCTTTTGTAAATGGTGCCTTGAAAAAAACAATGACAGACGAGATCTTTGACTTTTCCGCAATATTCAACCGCATCGCCGCCGCTTTTCAGGCCGGAGAGGACGGCGTCGGCGCCTATCTGGCGGAACTCGGCAGCGTCAAAACAACCGCCCTCATCCTCTTTCTGATGACTCTGGTGCTGGCAATGTGCCTGATCCTCGTCTGGTACGTCAAGTCGGTCGTCGCCTTCATCCAGCGCGAACGCATGCTTGAGCGCGAATACCGGGCAAAAATCGATAATCGTCTGGACAAGAAGCTGGCGCCGGGAGAAGAAACCGGCGGCGAAAACGTCCGGACAATCGACAAAAGCGAGCTGGAAACGCCCGGCAATCGCCGTTCCAAACCGGGCAAAAACGCCCTGCCGCTTGATTTCGACTGGAAAAAAAGCGCCGTTAAAACCGGCAAGGAGGCCAAAATTCCCGCGCCGGACGTTTTTCAATACCAGTTCAAACCGCAAAAACTGGTTACCCTGACCGCGCTCATCATGGACATGCTGGAAAGAAGCGTCGACGAACCGAAAATCGCCCAGACGATCATGTACAAGAACCAGCATCTGAACAGTGAAGACGACATCATCCAGACCATTACCGCAATCAAATTTTTCATTTATCTCTGCGTCAACGGACGTTTTCAAAACCTCAACCCGCACAAAACGCTGCCGCAGGAAGACGCGGCGCTGTTTCACTTGGCCAACGGCGACAGTTCACTGGCATTGGTGCTGATGGAAGAGCTGATCGACCGCAAAATCGCCAAGATCAGGCTGATGGGAGAAGGACGGGAACGGGACAAAGCCTGGTGCGAGGCTTCCAACTGCGCCACCATATTCGGTTCGCTCGCCGCGCTCAGCCACAACCGGCTGGCGGCGGCCGCCTTTGAACTGGCGATTGAGATGAACCCCCGCAACGTCACTGCCTGGGGAAGGCTCGGCGACATGTATTTCCGTGAAGACATGCAGGAAAAGGCGGTATGGGCTTTCAGCAACGTCTTGAACATCGCCGACGAAGGCATTTATACCCAGCAGATTGCCAACGCCAACAAAATGATGGCTTCCTATTACGGCGAAATCGGCAGCCGCGACATTGCCGCCGCAATGCTCAAAAGCGCCAACTCCTTTTATGATTCGATCGGCGTCAACCGGCCGCTGACCGAACAGGAAGTAAAAATCGTCGACCTGATCGAAACCAAGCAGTTTGAAAACGTTGAGAAAATCATCGACAATCTGTTTACCAGCAAAAACTTCCGCCAGAACGGCTATTTATAGTCCTTTTTGCCCGCCGTTCCTTTCGTCGCCTTTTGGGGCGTTTTTTTACCGTTCGCGCTTATGCCCGTCCGGCAAAAAGCCCGTCCGAAACCGTACCCGCTTTTTACGTCTGCCTTAAGACAAAGCTCAACCGACACGAACATATTTTTTCAGAGCTTTTTATGAACCGTCGGATCAGGAGTTTTTTATCACGACAGAAAGCAATGCAATTTGCAAACATTATTAAAACGGCCGTTATTATCAGCTTATCGGTACCGACAAACATTCTGAAAGCTTAGAAAATATGCCCAATGCGCTTCTGCAGATTTTCCCGAAGGGCAAATTCGATGCAGACCGGGCAAAATGCGGAAAGAAAAATGCGGAAAGAAATAAAAGGCGGGGATCTTCGATTTGAAAAAACGAAATCGAAAACAATATTCAAATAAACTTCCACCGGCTAACACCGGTGGTATTAAGCATTCCGAACCTCAAACGCCCGGCCCGAAGCTACGCAAGCCTTACGGCTGGGCTGGTATGTCTGCCATCTACCTGCTTACGCAGACGTTCGAATCATAAAAATACATTCGTATCGATTGAACCAAAAGATTAAATAAAAAACGGTATTCCAAAAGGTACGTTTATATCAGTTGAAGCTAAGGCAAAAAACACCTCAGCGTTCGCGATCCTGATACATTTTGATTTGCGCTTCCAGCGCCTTTTGGTATTCCTTTTCCGAAAGCCGCGTCTTGTCGATTTGCTTTTGCGGACGGCGGTCGTTGTAGGTGCGGCCGCTCTTTTCCATGATCATTTCCTTGACCTCTTTGTCTTTTTTCTTATCCGCTCCGGAGTTCGGCTGCGGTTTTTCTTGCGCCTTTTCCTCAACGATTTCCCTGGCGTTTTCCTTAACGATCTCCTCGTTGCGGGCAGCGGCTTCGCGCGTTTCTCTCACCGCCTCGGCCGGTCGTTCCTTCATTTTTTCTTCCGCCGCCGGATTTTCCTTTTCCGGCTCTTCTTTCCGCGGCTCGGTTTTGTTGATTTCGTCTTCGTTTACCTTGTCACCGGTTTCTTTCGCCGGTTCGGTTTTTTCCTCGCGGACGGCGGCAATTTCAGGCTCCGGCCGTTCGACCGCCGCCTTTTCGTCGGCCTTGACGGAAGAAAGCTCGGTTTTGACGATTTCCTCATTCTTTGCGTTTTCGGGCGCCGGCTTGGCTTCTTCCGGCTTAATTTCCGCTTTTTGCTCCGCTTCCCGCTTCTTTTCCGCCGCCAGTTTTGTTTCCGCCCCGGCTTCCGCCTCATTTAACCGGCGGGCGGCCTTTTTGCTTTCCTCGTCACGGCTTTGGGCTATTTCCTTGGCGGCGGTACGAGCTCTGCGTTCTTCTTTCCGCGGATTTTTCGTTTCCGTCCGCGATTTTTTGGCTGCCTTTTGCTTGACCGCTTCGGCCACCACTTCGTCGACGGAAACTTTTCCCGCCTTCAGGCGTTCTTCGTTCAAAACCCTGGCGTCCGCCCGGCCCAGACCGGCCTGCATTACCACTTTTTCCGCCCGCTCGATCGCCGCTTCCCTGCCGACGTTTTCCTGCAGACGGACATTGTTGATGTTTTCGTTCTGCTGCAAAATCTTCTTTTCTTCTTCGCTTAGGGCGCGCATCAGCGAACTCTCGCGCATATCTTCAAAAACGGGTACCAGAATATAATCGTCCTCGTCTTCTTCTTCGTCCATGGAATCGCGGATTTTGCGGCTTACCTTCTTAAACCCCTTGGGCACGTCAAGCGGCGTTCTGGCCTTGTTTTTGGCTTTCAGGTCGTTTGCCTTGGCGGCATTGTACAGGTTGGCCTCCCTGACGTTGATCTTCAAAGTCAGCCGTTCGTGCTTGTCAATGCCGCTTTTTTTCCACTCAATGTTGGAATCGCCTTCCTTTTCGGCGTCGTCTTTCGGATCTGAAAAAATGTCGTCCATTAAACTACCTCTGATGCAAGCCTTTCTGCCGATTTTAATTTAGACTTTTTTTGCAATTTTGTCAAACGTTATGCGGACACGGTTTTGTGCATCAGCACCATAATCGACTCATTGGAAAGAAGCGAAGAAAAACACTCCACCCGCACCCCGTCGCCGCGGTTTAAGCTGAAAGCTTCGGTCGCGCTGCTGAAGATATGGTTTAAAATGTCCTTTTTCAATTCTTCCCAATCGCTTACGCGGCTGAAAAAAGTTTTCTGGGTTTCAAGAATTTCGGCAAAGGAAGGTTCCTTTTGCAGCATAATCTCGTCGGCGTCCCAGAGATTGACGTAGGCCTGATTGTAAAACTGCAGCCTCCCGTTGGAAGCAAAAATCAGCACCGCCTCCTCAATGCTGTTTAAAATTTCCTGCTGAACGTTCATCAATGCGTTATATTCACGGCGGGCGGTCAGGCGATCGGTAATATCTTCATAAGCGAAAATGAGTCCGCCTTTCAAGTGCGGCGCGCGGATGCGCCGGAGGCTGCGGCCGTCGGGCAGATGGAGCAGGTCTTCCCCGGGCGCGGTCACGGCGGCGAACATTTTATGCTCCTCGCTGCGGAAATAGGGATAATCGGGCACCTCCGGCAACAGCCGCCGTTCGCGCAGATAATCGAGAAAAGCGCCGTACGACGGATGCTCTTCCGGCCAGTTATCTTCCAGCTGCCAAAGACGGACAAAAGCCTGATTGTAAAAAACCAACTTGTATTCGGCGTCAAAAACCGCAATCGCGGTACCGAGGGAAGCCAGAATCTCAAGATGGGCATTCTGGTTTTGTTTGAGGTTACGGCGGAGATTGTCCAGATTGCTGACATCGATCATGGCGCCGACGGTGGCGATCCGATCCAGATCCTGTTCATAATGGAACGGCGTTTCCATTACCTCAAAGCAGCGGCGTTCGCCGTTTTGATTGAGGTAAACGTTTTTCTGCCGGGTTTTGTTGGCGTCTCGGGCCGCGGCGGCCAGTTCCCTTATTTCGCCGCCGCCGAGTTCTCCGCCGGCGCCGGCATATTCCCGGTATTTGCGGTTGACGGTTTTTATTTCCGAATCAGGCGTGCGCATCCACACCGGATAGGGAAGATTGTCGACCAGGTCCCTTAAGTCGCGTTCCCTTCTTTCCGCTTCCTGCTTTTCGTTTTGCAGGGCGTCGATCTTTACCGCAATATAGCTGATGTCGCGGAACCACACGACGTCACTGTAGACGCTGCCGTCCGCGCCGCTGATGCGAACACCGTTCAAGATGAGCTTGCGGCCGTTTTTCAAGTCAAAACGGTCTTCAAACGAAACGCCGTCCTCTTTCAGCAGCGCCACGTATTTCGCAATTTTGTCGGCATCGTCTTTGTAAAAGCTTCTGAGCACTTCGGTAAAAGGGGTTTCCACGCCGCCGTCAAGGTTAAGCAGCACCGCCAGCCGGCGGGAACAGCGCTCGGAAATGCCGGAAGCGGCATCGTTCACCCGGTCATCGGGATAAATGAAGGCAAAATAGCCGTCGCGGCAGGCATAAAGCGTTTCCTCGTAGCGGTCGCGGTCACGGCGGATGAAATAGTTTCTGCGTTTTTCCTGCAACAGCCGCACATATTCCGCCGCCCCCCAAAAAATCAGCGCGGCAAAAACCGCAAATACCGAATACCACAGTTCCGGCGCGGCAAAAAACATGTCGGAAAGCAGGCTGCTGTTCATTTTTTTGCTTTTTCCAGTTAAAATTCGTTGTCTGTCGGCTCTTTTTATAATATAAAAGCAGCAACAAGTAAAATTTTAAAACCAAACGGTAAACAAAAAAGATGCTTAATTTAGCTTTTGACACCACCGCCGGCAGCTGCTCGGTCATACTGACCGAAGACGGAAAAACAGTCGGCAAAATCATCGAAAAAATGGACTTCGGCCAAGCGGAAGCCCTGTTTCCGGCAATTGAAAAAATTATGAACGAAAACCGGCTGAAACCGGCCGATCTCGACCTGATCACCGTTTGCACCGGTCCCGGATCGTTCACTGGCGTGCGTTCTTCGCTGGCGGCCGCGCGCACGCTCGGGCTGGCGCTGCCTTCAACCGGACTGACCGGGGTTTCCGCCTTTGAGGCTTACATTCATGATCTGGCGCCGGACGAGCTGGCCTTTTACAACGCGGTCATTATCGAAACCAAACGGGAAGATTTTTATTTTCAGTGTTTTGACGCCGGCAAAAACGAAATGGGTGAACCGGAAGCGCTGGAATATGACGCCGTCATCGACCGCCTGCGGCATAAAAAGGTAACGCTGACCGGCGACGGGGTCGAACGTTTTCTGAGCCGGCCGTCGGGCTTAAGCCTGCATGTCATCCGGACGGAAGACTGTCTGCCGGTTGAGGCGCTGGCAGCCTGCGGCAGCGAAAAATACCGTTTGAAAAAACTTGATTACCCCAAGCCGCTTTACCTGCGCGCACCGGACGTCTGCATCAAAGCCTGAAAACGCTTTCCGTCGGCAATTTCAAAACCGGAAAGCGTCCGGCAGATGACGGATTTTAAACGGCAGGCAAACCGTCACCGCATCAAAACGGACGTCAAAAGCAGCATATTGCGGATGTTTCTGCAAAAAGGCCTCTGCCGCCCGCCAGATCCGCCGCTGCTGGCGCGATTTGACCGCATAGGCCGCCTTTTCAAGGCTTGAACGCTGTTTAACTTCAACAAACACTATAACATTTTGCCGGCAGGCGACAAAATCGACTTCACCCGCGTTGGTGCCGCGGCCGGTCACATAATTGACGGCAACGATCCGGTAGCCTTTCAGACGAAACAGCAGGCGCGCCAGAAATTCTGCCCAATGCCCTTTGGCGTCAGCCTTCATTTTTAATTTCCACCGCGCGGCGGTAAACCTCGTTTTTGTTCAAACCACAGGTTTTGACCGCTTCGTTTACCGCCGATTTCAGCGGCATGTTTTTCATCAGCTCTTTTAAAACACCGTTCAAATCGATATTTTCCTTATTTTCCGCGGCCGGCGGGGCAACCATCAGGACAATTTCCCCTTTCGGCGGATTCTGCGTGAAATGCGCGATCAGTTCTTCGGCGCCGCCGTTTACGCATTCCTCAAACATTTTGGTCATTTCGCGGGCAACCGCCAGTTCCCGCCCGCGGAAAAATTCCGCCGCGGCAGTCAGGGTTTTCGTCAGCCGCGGCGCGGTTTCGTAAAAAACCAGCGTGGTATTGACGCTGGTCAGCTCGGCAAACAGGTCCGCGCGCGCCTTTTCGCGGTTGGGAATAAACCCGGCAAACATAAAGCGGTTGGTCGGCAGCCCCGAAAGCTGAAGGGCGGAAATGACGGCGCAGCAGCCCGGCAGCACATAAACCGGCACCTTCTGCTCGCGGCATTTGCGCACCAGTTTGTAGCCGGGATCGGAAATGAGCGGCGAACCGGCGTCGCTGACGAGAACCACCGCCGTTTCCTCGCGGTTGATCAGGTCAATGATCTTCTGCGCCCGTTCCTCTTCGCTGTGGTCTTCGTAAGCGATAAAGGTTTTATCCTGTCCGATGCCGAGCAGGGAAAACAGTTTGCGGGTTACGCGGGTGTCTTCGCAGGCAACGTATTCCGCCGCTTTCAGCGCTTCTTTCGCCCGCTCGGAAATGTCACCCAGATTGCCGATCGGCGTTGCCGTCACATACAGTCCCTTTTTCATCATTTATTGTTCTTCTGCCCCTTTACAACAAAGCTTTTTTCATTTAAATTAACCGGCATAATTGTTTTCGATTTTGGGAAAAAATGCAAGTGTTTAAAAAGATTTGTGCGCTGGCGCTGGCCGGGCTTCTGATCGGCTGCCGCTCAACTTCCGTCACCACCGACAGCGGAATTTACGACAGTATTTCCGACATTGACGAAGCCGCCTTTGAAGCGCCTTCGAGTTTTCGCGTCGGCGTACTGCTGCCGCTTTCCGGCGACGCCGCCCGTTACGGACAGGGTCTGAAACAGGCCGCGCTGATGGCGCTTGAAGACATGAACAATCCAAATCTTATTTTGCAGTTTTACGACACCATGAGCACTCCCGAAGGAGCGCAGGAAGCGGCTGAAAACGCCCTTAAACAAAAAGCGCAGATGATTATCGGACCGCTGACCGGCACATCGGTGCGGGCAATTTCCGACGAAACCAAAGCCGGCGGCGTTCCGGTGGTGGCTTTTTCAACCGACTCCGGCGCTTTGCAAAACAGCGTCTATACCCTCGGGTTGCTGGTGGAAGAACAGGTCAACCGCATCATCGCCTATGCCGCGGGCAGAGGCCGGCGCAGTTTTGCCCTGCTGGTGCCCGACAACAGCACCGGCATTGCGGCAGCGCAGGCGGCGGTCAAAGCCACGGCCGGCAGCGAAGCGAGAGTGGTTAAAATCGCCTTTTATCCGCCGAAATCGACCGACTTTTCGGAAATCATCCGCCAGCTGAGCGACTATGACCGCCGGACCGGCGGTACCAACCGGGAAAAAAACCGGCTGAAGGCACTGGCGGCCAAAGGTGACGCCGAAGCTGCCCGGGCTTTGAAAAAACTGGCAGCCAAAGGCACCGAGGAAAGCGTCGACTTTGATGCGGTGCTGATTCCCGAATCCGGCGCCAGACTGAAATCGGCAGCGGCAATGTTCGGCTATTATGACGTATTTTCCCCGCAGGTCAAATTCCTCGGCACTTCGGTTTGGGAAAATACGCGCCTTAACAGGGAATCGACGCTTATCGGCAGTTGGTACCCGGCCATGTCGCGCACCCACAACGCCTATTTCAACAAAAAATATCATGCGCTTTTCAACGAATACCCGCAGAGCCTGTACGCTTTCGCCTATGACGCGGTGGCACTGGCCTCGGCTCTGGCCAGAAACAACCCCGCCGACATTGACGCCGCCATCACCACCGGAGACGGTTTTGTCGGCATCAGCGGCATGTTCCGCATTTTGCCCGACGGCAAAAACGAACACAGTCTGGACATTATTGAGGTGACCCGTTCCGGCGACGTGGTCGTCGATCCGGCGGCAAAGAAATTCTCTGCCGCCCTGCCCGAAAACTCGCAGGAAAGCGCCGCCCAAGCTTACGACGCCGTTCCGCCGATGATTTTCGGCAAAGACAAGTCGGAAGCCGAACGCCTGATTTTCGGCCGGACGCTTGCGGGCAATTATGATTACGGCGCGCCGGCCGACGGACAGGACAACGGCGGCGGATACGGTTTTTCGTTTTAATCATGTTAATGAAACATTTTTTGCTTGCAAGTCGGAAGGAAATTGACGATAGTAACTGATGTATCACGGAGGGCGTCGGGTCAGGCATTCGCCAACCCGGTCAGGTCCGGAAGGAAGCAGCCGTAACGAAACCGCCTGAGGTCGGCCGCCCTCCGCCTTTTTTAGATAAAGACAAGATTATCGATGGCAGAAGAAGAAAAACAGGAACAGTATGTGGTTCTCGCCCGCAAATACCGCCCGCAGAATTTTGAAGATCTGCTGGGGCAGGATGCGCTGGTGCAAACCCTGACCAACGCCATCAACAACAACCGCCTTCACCACGCTTATATTCTGACCGGCATCCGCGGGGTCGGCAAGACCACCACCGCGCGGCTGATTGCCAAAGCCCTCAACTGCACCGGTCCCGACGGCAGCGGCGGCCCCACCACCCATCCGTGCGGCATCTGCGAAAACTGCAAATCGATCGCCGCCGGCCGCAACATCGACGTTTTGGAACTCGACGCGGCCTCCCGCACCGGGGTTGACGACATTCGCGACATTTTGGACGGCGTGCGTTACAAACCGACCAACTGCCGCTATAAAATATACATCATCGACGAAGTGCACATGCTTTCAAAAAGCGCGTTCAACGCCTTGCTGAAAACGCTTGAAGAACCGCCGGCGCATGTCAAGTTCATCTTCGCCACCACCGAAATCCGCAAAGTGCCGGTTACGGTATTGTCCCGCTGTCAGCGTTTTGACCTTCAGCGGCTGTCGATCGAAGACCTGCTGAAACTGTTTAACAAAATTATTGCGGCGGAAGACCTGAAAGCCGACGACGAGGCGCTGCACATGATTGCGACGGCCGCCGACGGTTCCGCCCGCGACGGACTGTCGCTGCTCGACCAGGCGATTTCGCTCGGCGGCGGCAAAGTGCGCATTGACATCGTTAAGGAAATGCTGGGCATGGCCGACCGCGGCCAGACTTTTGAACTGTTCAATCAGATGGTAGGCGGCGACATGCAGGCGCTGCTCGGCAAATTGCAGGAAATGTACAGAAACGGCGCCAACCCGGCGGCCGTCATCGGCGATCTGATCAACCTGACCCATGCTCTGACCAAAACACTGCTGCTGCCGGGGTTTGTCAACGACGCTTCGCTGTCGGAAAACGACCGGAACTTCCTGAAGGAAACTTCGGGCAAGCTGAGCATTGCCACGCTTTCCAAAATCTGGCAGATGCTGATCAAGGGAATGAACGAGATGCAGACCGCGCCGGTGCCGATCGACGCGCTGGAGATGATTTTGATCCGCATCGCCTACTCCGCCAACCTGCCTTCTCCCGCCGAACTGCTGGAAAGCGTAAAAAAAAAAATCTGAATCAGGTACCCTGAGACCGGCAAACTCCAGCGCCGGCAATCCGTCCGCGGCAGCACAAACGGCGGCAGCTCCCGTTTCTGCGCCGGCAGCGGTTTCAACTCCGGCCCAAACGGTCGTCAACGCGCCTTTTTCCGACATCAACGGGCTGATCAAACACTTGGAAAATCAAAAACAGCCGCGACTGGCTTATGCTCTGCGTCACGACATAGAGGTGGTGGAATTTTCTCCCGGACAGATCAAATTCAAAGCCGCCGACCGGGTCGGCAACGACACGCTGGCCGCACTCAACAAAATTCTCGAAGAGACGACCGGCGGCAAATGGGCGCTCGACATCGTACCGGGCGAAGTCGGCCGCACCGTTGCCGACATTGAAAACGAGCAAAAGGAAAAGGACAAGAAAAACGTTGCCGAAACCCCATTGGTAAAAGCCATTCTGGAAGAGTTCCGCGGCGCCAGAATCGAAAACCTGACCCGCAAGGTCAAAGCCGGAGAAGATGACGGGGACGAAAGCGCAAACGAAGACATTTTCAACACCAACAGCGAAGATTACTTTAACAGTGAGGATTAAATTGCCATGATGAACATGCAGGGACTTATGAAACAAGCGCAGATGATGCAGAAAAAAATGGAAGAAGCGCAGAAAAAACTGGCGGAAAGCGAAGTAACCGGCAGCAGCGGCGGCGGCATGGTCAAAGTGACCCTAAACGGCAAATTCGAGGCCAAAAAGGTTGAAATTGATAAGAGCCTGGTCAACCCGGAAGAAACCGACATCCTTGAAGACCTGCTGCTGGCCGCTTTCAACGACGCTCAGGGCAAAGTGGACGCCATGATGAGCGACGGGATGAAAGACATCACCGGCGGACTTAATCTCGGCGGGTTGAAGCTGCCGTTTTAAGGAGATTTCGCCTTGTCCGGACAGGAAATTGAAAAACTGGCGAAAATCATCGCCAAATTGCCGGCGCTCGGCACCCGTTCTTCGCGGCGGATCGTTCTTTATCTGCTTAAAAAGCGGGAAACCGCGCTGCTGCCGCTGATCGAAGCTTTGCAGGAAGTGGCGGCCAACGTCAAAACCTGCGAGGTCTGCGGCAATTACGACACTCTTTCCCCCTGCTCCGTCTGCTGTTCGGAAAAACGCGACGGACATACCGTCTGCGTGGTACAGGACGTCGCCGATTTGTGGGCAATGGAGCGGGTCGGTTTCTATAAGGGAAAATACCATGTTCTGGGCGGCGTGCTGTCGGCGCTCGACGGTGTTTCGCCCGATGATTTGAACGTGGACAAACTGCTGGACAGACTTCCGAAAGAAGAAATCGGAGAAGTGATTCTGGCGCTGCCGGCAACCGTCGACGGGCAGATAACCTCCCATTATCTGGTCAGCCGTCTGAAAGAACACAACGTCAAAATCACCACCCTGGCACAGGGCATCCCGGTCGGTGCCGAGCTTGATTACATGGACGAAGGGACAATCCAGCTGGCCATTAATTCGCGCAAGGAAATGTAACCGAACAAACGGCGGGCAGCTTATGACGGATTTGCAAAACAAAAGAAACAAGCAGGCGGCAAAACAGTCGGCAATGCCGTTTAAAACAGCGTTCACTGTCTTTTTTGCCGCCGTTTTCTGGCTGCTTCCCGACACGGCAAAAGCAGTTTCTTCCCGCACTTTTGATTCCATGTATGCAGCCGCAGCCCGAGGCGACGTTCCGGCTTTGCGGGAAGCCATGCACCGGGGTTTAAGGATTGACGCGGTCAACCGTTCCGGCGACACCGGCGTTTGCGCGGCGGTCAAACGTCAGGACTACCGGGCATACAACGCTTTCGTGCAGGCCGGCGCACGCACCAACCCGCCCTGCCTTGCCCGCATCAACCGTGCCGAATATGAAGAATTTATCAATTCCGACGAAATTGTCGTTTATGCCCGCAACCAATATACGCCGCCGGCCGGAACGCCGGCGCCGGGCAACTATTATTCCCCTTCCGGCTATGTTTCCGACCGGCAGATGGGCATCATCCAGCGGGAACTGGACTATACGGCACAAACCGGCAACGCGTACAACCTGCTTTATCTGCCGGTTTCTCTTTTGTTTTCCTTTTTTCCCTGAAAATCATATAGATAAACACATATTTCCAAGTAATCAGAGAATTCCGGAACATCAGTAAATCTCAATGTTTGAACGGATCGCCGGCAGCAAGCGGCATTTGACACATCTTGGTTAATCCCGAAAAAAGCAGTTTTTTATGTGGCGCACAATAAAAACAGCGCCTTTATTTTATTCAGACAATCGTCAGGACGTTTCTGTTACAGGCGAACAGTGTTTAATCACAGAAGAAAAGGGGTAGAAAGTGAAAAAAAGAGCAAAAAGAAAAAGGGAGAAGGAAAGAGACCGGAAAAAAAGGGAAGAGAGACAGGAAAAGGAAAAAAACGAAGAAAGAAAATAATGAAAAAGAAAGAAGAAAGGGAAAGGACAAAAGAAGAAGGTGAAAAGGAAGAAAAGGGAAATCAAACAAAGAAAAGGAAAGAGAGGGGGAAAGAAGAAAAAGAGAAAAGAGGTTAAAAAAAAGGAAAAATAGAAAAGAAAAAGAAGGAGAAGAAGAAAGATAGATAAACAGGGAGTAAAGTGGAAAAAGAAAGGTAAGGAATAGGAAAGAAAGGGAAAGGGAAAAGAACAAGAAAAAGAAGTTAAAGAAAGAGAAAAAAGATAAGAAAAAGAAGGAGAAGAGGAAAGAAAAAGAGATAGAGCGGAAGGACGGAAGAAAGAGAGAGGAAAAAGGGAGAAAGGAAGATGGGACGAAAAGGCGGAGAAAGGAAAAAGGCAGGGAGAGGAAACGAAAGAGCTATAAATGCTCCTCAACCGTACGCCGGGCGCGGGGTTGCGGGGTTTTTGTTTCGCAAAAGCCCAACCGATACGAATATGTCTTTTTAGAACTTTTTATAAACCGTCGGATCAGGAGTTTTTTATCACACCAAAAAACAATGCAATTTACAAACATTATAAAAACGACCGTTATTATCAGCTTACAGGCATCGGCAACGCTTCTGTTGATTTCCCTGAAGGAAAAATTTGGTGCAGACCGGGCAAAATCCGGTAGGAAAAATAGGAAAGAAAAATGCGGAAAAAAAATAAAAGGCGGGAATCCGCGATTTGAAAAAATTAAATAAAAAAACGGTATTCAAAAAAATACATTCGTATCGGCTGAAGCAAAAGATTAAATAAAAAGGTATTCCAAAAGCTACGTTTATGTTAATTGAACCTTCACCAAAGCCGACGCCTTGATGACGGATGAATAACAAAGCACCATGAATACCGTCGTTATGACGGCTGTAAAGTCAAATTTTCGGGCGAGCTGCGAATAAATAAGGAAAATCCGTTCGCGAATACCCGTTTATTCGATGGTTTCAATCAGCCGGTCAAGGCTTTTCTGTTCCGACTTGTCATAGCCGACGGCTTTGTCTTCTTTTTCTTCCGCTTTCTTCTTTTTCTTTATCTCTGGCCGGGTCAGCTTTTCAAACAGATCGTCCAGATCGCTGTTCAGTTCGACGCCGGGAGCGACTTCCTTCTCGACGCCGGCCTGCATGTGCACCTTGTCGCGGGCAGACTGCGGAATCAGCTTTTCGATCGGTTCGGCAAAAGACCCCGCCAGCTGAAAATACTTCGACTGTTTAAACATATCCGGCTGGCTTTCCGGCGGGATAATCCAGCCGATCAGTATGTTGAGCAGGATAACCAGCAAAAAGGCTCTCAGCAGGCCGAAAAACAGCCCTAAAACGCGATCCATGCCGCTCAGTTTGCTGTCGCGCACCTTGCCGATAATTATCGAGGTCAGGTAGATCCAAATGACAAAGAACACGATCAAAATGGCAAAAGCCGAAGCGACGATCGCCATTATTTCGCTTTCAACATGCTCTTCCATCAGCGGCTGCACGTACGGCAAAAGGTAAATAACGGCAACCACGCCCAAAAACCAGCCGATAATGGAAAGGACTTCCTTGATCAGACCGCGGTTTAACGCAATCAGGGCGGAAATCAAGACAATGATTAAAATAACGACGTCCAGACTGTTCATGTTTTTGTCCTAATTAAACCAGTTGATCAGCTTCTGCACGTTGCCGATCTCGTGGATGTTGATGTCAAGGTTGCTTTTCTTTTTGTCTTTGCTGTACTGTGAAGGCACGATTGCGCTTCTGAAGCCGAGTTTGTGCGCTTCCTTCAAACGCAGGTTCGGCTGACTGACGGCGCGAATCTCGCCCGACAGGCCGATTTCGCCGAAAATGACCATATCAGCGGGCAGCGGATGGTTGGTCAGCGACGAAACGATCGCCATTGCCACCGCCAGATCGGCCGCCGGTTCGGAAATTTTCAGCCCGCCGGCAATATTGAGATAAACGTCCTGAGAACTGAGGTTTAAACCGCCCCGGGCTTCCAAAACCGCCAGCACCATCGACAACCGGCCGGAATCCCAGCCGACCACCGCCCGTTTGGGGCTGGAATAGCCGCTCTGGCTGACCAGCGCCTGAATTTCCACCAGCACCGGACGCGACCCCTCAATGCCGGCAAACACGCAGGAACCGGATATATTGCCCTGCCGTTCGGCCAAAAACAGGGCCGAAGGATTTTCCACTTCCGCCAGCCCCTTGTCCTGCATTTCAAACACGCCGATTTCGTCAGTGGCGCCGTAACGGTTTTTAACCGCCCGCAGAATCCGGAAATGATGACCGCGTTCGCCCTCAAAATAAAGCACGGTATCAACCATATGTTCCAAAACCCGCGGTCCGGCAATCGAGCCCTGTTTGGTGACATGGCCGACCAGAAACAGCACGAACCCTTTCTTTTTGGCAAGTTTGATCAGTTCATAGGCACAGGCCCGCACCTGCGCAACGCTGCCGGGGGTCGATTCCGCCTCTTCCAGATACATGGTCTGGATCGAATCTATTACCACGACCGCTGCTCTGGTCTTTTCCAGCGTGGTGACGATGTCTTTGACGTCGGTGGCCGAGGCCAGATTGACCGGCGCCGTTTCCAGCCCCAGCCGGCGGGCGCGGATTTTGACTTGATCGGCCGCCTCTTCGCCCGAAATGTAGTAGCATTCCGGCCGTTCGGGCAGGTTGGCGATGCTGGCACAGACCTGCAGCAGCAAAGTCGATTTGCCGATACCGGGATCGCCGCCGACCAAAATGACCGAACCGGGCACCAGCCCGCCGCCGCAAACGCGGTCAAGCTCGCGGATGTTGGTATGCAGACGCTCAAGCACCTGCGGCGAACCGCTTAAAGACACAAAGTCGAGCAGACTGCCTTTTCTTTTGGGATTGAAATTGGAAAACCCTTCGCCGCCGACCTTTTCTTCAACGATCGTGTTCCATTCGCCGCAGGCGTCGCATTTGCCCTGCCATTTAGGGTAAACGGCGCCGCAGTTCTGGCAGACGTATTCGCTCCCGTTTTTTTTCACCATGCCCTATACCTCCACTTTGATCGGCCCTTTCGAGCAGCCGTTGACAAATTGGCAGACATAAGGGTTGTCGGTTTTATCCATTTCGGCCACCGTTCCCTGCCAAATGATTTTTCCTTGGTAAAGCATGGCGATGCGGTCGGCAATTTTGCGGGCGGAAGCCATGTCGTGGGTAATCGTCAGCGCGCTGGCACCGAGCTTTTTGACGGAATCGATAATCAAATCGTTGATGACGTCGGCCATAATCGGGTCAAGTCCGGTGGTCGGTTCGTCGAAAAAGATGATTTCCGGCCGGGTGGCCACCGCGCGCGCCAGCCCTACCCTTTTCTGCATACCGCCGGAAAGTTCGGACGGCGAAAGGTCGGCCACGTCCGGACCAAGTCCTACCTGACGCAACACTTCAACCGCTTTTTCCCGCGCCTGCCGACGCGGCATTTTCTGATTTTCAAGCAGGCCGAAAGCAACGTTTTCCCATACGCTCAGACTGTCAAACAGAGCCCCACCCTGAAACAGCATGCCCATTTTGGCATAATGTTTTTCGTTTTCCTTGCGGGCGGCGCCGACGGTTTCAAATCCGTCAATTTTGATTGACCCGGAATCCGGCCTGATCAGCCCCTGAATACATTTTATCAGTACCGATTTGCCGGTACCCGAACCGCCGATCACAACCAGGGACTCGCCTTTTTTTATCTTCAGGTCAACGCCGTTCAGCACCCGTTTGCGGCCGAAGGCCTTATGCAGATCCGACACTTCTATTTTGTTGTTTTCCTTGTCCATATCTTTGCGCTCCGTCGGCTATTTGGTGAAAATGAGACCGGTGATGATATAGTTGAAAATAAGAATGATGATTGAAGAAGCGACTACCGCGTTGGTTGTCGCCTCGCCCACGCCCTGGGCGCCGCCTTTTGACTTATAGCCGTTGTAGCAGCCCATCAGGGCAATCACGAAGCCGAATACCGCCGCTTTGATCACGCCGGTGTAAACGTCGATCGGCTGCAGCTCGTTGACGGTGGCGTTGATATAGTTGGCAGGGTTGAAATCCAGCTGATAAACGGCAACGATATAGCCGCCGAAAATGCCGATGACGTCGCCGACCAGAACCAGCAGCGGCAGCACGATCACACCGGCCAAAAGCCGCGGCGCCACCAGATATTTGTAAGGGTTGGTTGAAAGGGTGGAAAGCGCGTCGATCTGTTCGGTTACCCGCATGGTGCCGATTTCCGCTGCCATTGCCGCGCCGATGCGGCCGGCCACCATCAGACCGGCAAAAGCCGGCGCCAGCTCACGGGTAACGGAAATCAGCACCACTGAGGCGATGGCGCTTTCCGCGCCGTAGCTGGAAAAACCGGCATGGGTTTGCAGCGCGATCACCATACCGGCAAAAATCGTCGTCAGCGCTACCACCGGAAGCGAATAAAAACCGATGTCGACGATCTGCCGAAGCAGAAGCTTGGGATAAAAGGGCGGGGTGACGCAGTTATAAAGCGCTTTGGCAATAAATTCCGAAAGTTCCCCCACGCGGGAAACAAAAGCCGCCAGCGGTTTGCCGAGAGCCCGCAGGAAATTCTCCAGATATCTGTGACGTTGCATCGTTTTTTCCTAAAATCTGTTAACCGGGATTATATTAAAATACCGCAGGCAAGAAAGCAAGGGCTATTTATTTTGGTAACAAGCGAGGATAATCTTGTCGATGGCCGAAATTTCAAAGCCGTGGAGACGGATTTTGGGTATTTTCACTCCGCAGAATTCGGCCGTTTCTGCTTCCGGCAGACGTTCGATTTTTTCCCCGGCGGGAACCAGTTCGACCGCCAGTTCGACAAAAACAGAAGGGCAGGGCTCAAAACGGCATAAGCCGATGCCGCGCACTTCCATCATGCCGCGGATGTTTTCCGGACAAGTCGCCCGCAGCCGGCCGAACTTTTCCTCGACGTCGGTACGGTCGTCCGCCACCAGCTGCGCCCCTTTGTTCATCATCATCCGCAGCGCCAGGTCAGACTTCCCGCTGCCGGAAGGGCCGATAAGCAGAATACCGTTGTCACGGTAACTGATGCAGGTGGCGTGGATATTCGTTTTACTCAAGGGCGTTCAGCCTTTCAGGCCCGGTCACCGTAATCCGCCGGCAGTCCTTTTCCGCCGAGATGTCCACCCTAAACGCCCGGCGCGGCAGATAAGCGCCCATTTTTTCCGGCCATTCGATCAGGCAGACGCCCTCGCAAAGAGCCTCTTCCATCCCCAGTTCAAAAATTTCTTCCGGCGACTTCAGCCGGTAGAGATCGAAATGATAAATTTCAAATTCTTCCGCCGGATAGCTCTGAACCAGGGTGAAGGTCGGGCTCGGCACTTCTCCGGCATCGGCAAGACTGCGTATAAAAGCCCGGCAGAGAACGCTTTTGCCCATGCCGAGCGTGCCGTAAAGGGCAAAACAGTCGCCGCGGCGGGCAATCGACGCCAGCTTGCGGCCGATTTCCGCGGTATCTTCTTCCGTTCTGCAAAACCAGGTTTTAGATTCGCTCATGCCTCTCCTTAAAAATCAAGAATGCTCTTCTTCGGCTGTTTGGGTTTAATCACTTTGATCTTGGGCTTTTTCGACTGAATTTCCCGCCAGTCCCAGGGCTTGTAAAACTGTCCCTGCCACAAGCCGCGGCCGTTGTCGCGCGCCTGCTGTTCGTAAGGAACGTAAATGGCGCTTTGTTTCGGATCGGCAACCGCCCAGCCGGCGTTGACCAGCGCCGCGCCGATATCATACTGGCCGAGCGCGCAGGTGGCCACCATGTTGCCCTTGGAATCCTGCTTTAACACGTGACATTCGAGTTCATGGCCGGAAATCCAGCTCTTCAGCCAGCGGGCGGCTTCCTGCCCGCAGCGGTAGGCACGGCCTTTGCCGTCGGCGCAGGTTTGGTTTGATTCCGGCGCGTCGATGCCGTAAATTTTTATGTAGCGGCCGCGCATTTCCAGCGTATCGCCGTTAATGACCCTGGTTACGCCGTAAACCGCCGGGTAATTGTTGGGATTGAAGGCTTCGGCCGGCGCCGCCGGTTCTCCGCCGCCGGTCAGGCTGTTCAGCAGCCGGCTCAATCCGCTCTCTTCCTCAAGCGGCTGCGGCGCGGCCCGCACCGGCGCCTGGGCCGGCTGCATCGCCGCCGTTTCCTGAACCGCAGCGCCGACGTCGTCAAAATTTTCGCTCAGAAGCGGCGCCGACGACGAAGGCGCGGCCGTCTGAGAATCTTCGGACGACGGCGCCTGCGAGGCGACCGCCCGGTTTTCCGCCGAAGAAAAGGCGCTGCTGCCGCGACCGAGGAAATTCATAACGTTCGGCACCACCTTGTCAACGCCGCCGTTAAAAGCGCCGATGGCATAGAGGATAAAACCGACAATCAGGGAAATGATAAGCAAAACCGGCAGGCAGCCCATTGCCCGCCAGACCATTTTGCCGAAAATGTAGAGAACCACCAAACCGACAATAATGCCGATAAAACCGCCCCCCTGAAACAGCATGTTGGAACTCTGGGTACCGCTGCCGCCCAAATATATCAAAACGACCGCTGCCAGACCGAGAAATAACTTTTTAATAAAAAACATGGGACGGTTTCCTTAAAAAAAATTTTTCAATTGTTCAGCCATTGTAAACGGCAAGGGTAAAAATACGGTTACCGCGGCTCACTTGGCTTTGGCATAGCAGCGGCAATGGCAGACGCCGTTGCGTTCAATGTCGCTCCGGCAAAGTTCGGAAACGCAGTAACGTTTTTCGTTTTCGCCGTCGCAGGGACAACGCCGCCAGGCCTCTTCGCCGAACATCCTGCTTTTTGCCTTTGCCACCTTTTCGATGTTTTCGGTCGGTTTCAAACCGTAACTTTCACAGTTGCCGAGCATTTTTTCCAATATGGTCATCGCTTTCCCTTTCAGTCGGCGGCTTCTGCCGCAAATTCCGGCCGGGTGTCGTTTGTCAGTGTAGACTTTTGCCGCAAAATGTCAATAATCTTGTCCAGGTCGGCCGGGTTCGCATATTGCAGGACAACTTTTCCGCCGCCGCCGCGACCGGCCGAAATTTTAACTTTCAGCCCCAGATTGCGGGTCATGAAAGAAGATATTTCCTCCAGGTCTCCGTCTTTTTCGGCGGTTCTTTTTTCCGTTTCCGGCAATTTTGCCCTGGCGGCCAGTGCTTCCGCCTGCCGGGCGTTCAACCCCCGTTCGGCGATTTTTTTCGCCAAAGCCTCGGCTTCCGGCAGTCCGACCAGCGGCCGCGCCTGCCCGGCCGTCAGAACGCCGTCGCGAATCATCTGCCGCACCGAAGCGGGCAGGGACAAAAGACGAAGGGTGTTGGCAATATGACTGCGCGATTTGCCGATAATCTGAGAGAGGGCTTCCTGAGTGTGGGAAAATTCGTCGATCAACCGCTGAAGGCCTTCCGCCTCTTCGATTGCCGACAAGTTTTCGCGCAGCAGGTTTTCGACCAGGGCAACTTCCAGCACCTCTTTGTCGTCCATGCTTTTGACAATTACCGGCACTTCCGTCAGACCGGCCATGGAGGCGGCGCGAAAACGCCGTTCACCGGCGATAATTTCGTATTTTCCGTTTTCCCGTTCGCGCACCAGCAGCGGCTGCAATACGCCTTTTTCGCGGACCGACTGAGAAAGAGCCTCAAGCGCTTCCCGGTCAAAATCAAGCCGCGGCTGATAGGGGCTCGGGCTGAGGTCCGCAAGGCTCACGTTTTTCTCGCCGGCGGCGTGAACGGCGTTCTCCGAAGTCATGAAATCCATGTCGCCGCCGAGCAGGGCGCCGAGGCCGCGGCCGAGACTTTTCCTTTTGTGGCTGTCGTCTAGCATGCAATCAGTTCCTTTTCTCTTTTCAGCACTTCGCCGGCCAGGCTGATATAGGCCTGCGATCCCGAACATTTAAAATCGTAAAGCAGCACCGGTTTGCCGTGAGAAGGGGCTTCCGACACGCGGACGTTGCGCGGAATAACCGTCTGATAAACCTTGTTGCCGAAAAAGCTGCGGACGTCTTCCTCCACCATCTGGGTCAGGTTGTTGCGGCCGTCATACATGGTCAGCACCACCCCTTGCAGTTCCAGCCGGGGATTAAAACGCCGCTTGATCTGATTGATGTTGCCGATCAGGTCGGTAATGCCTTCAAGCGCCAGATATTCGCACTGCAGGGGCACGATTACCGCGTCGGCGGCGACCAGCGCGTTGATGGTTACCAGGCTTAAAGACGGCGGGCAGTCGATCAGGACATAGTCATAATCGAGCGCGCTTTCGGCAAGGGCGTCCTTCAAGGCAAATTCGCGCCGCGGCCGGTCGATCAGTTCCACTTCCGCGCCGGCCAGGTCGGGAGTGGCGGGCACCAGCGAAAAATCGGGAATTTCGGTCAAAATGACGGCTTCCTTCAACTTGCGTTCGCCGATGATGACTTCGTAGGAAGAAACCATCTCTCCGTGTTTGTCAATGCCGAGCGAGGTCGAGGCGTTCGACTGCGGATCGAGGTCTATGACCAAAACTTTTTTGCCGGCCGCAGCCATAGCGGTCGCAACGTTAACCGTGGTAGTGGTTTTGCCGACGCCGCCTTTGCGGTTGGCTACTGCAATTATGCGAGGCATTTACGATCTCCCTTTTCTGGTTAAATTGCGGATGACGAGAACGACGCTTTCCGAATCGGTTGCGCTCGAAACCGCGTCATATTGAAAATTCCATTTGTTTTCGGCCGCCTTTATTTCGTCTTTGTAGCTGCGTCCTTTGGGAAAAATGCAGATACCGTTTTTTTTCAGCAGCGGAAAAGCGTAGGCCAAAAGATCGGAAAGCGCGGTAACCGCGCGGGCGGTGATCACTTCAAAACTCCGTCCTTCCACATCCTCGATTCGCTTGTTCAGAATCTCCACGTTAGTGCAGCCGGTAATTTTCTTCAGATGGTTTAAATACAGCGTTTTTTTACCTGTACTTTCAATCAGCGTCACTTTTAAATACGGTGTTTTTTCCGCAGCCATGATTGCCAGTACCATCCCGGGAAAACCAGCACCGCTGCCAAGATCGGCAAGCGTCCGCGCACCGCGGGGCAACAGCGGATACAACTGTGCCGAATCAAGAAAATGGCGGTTCCAGGCGTCTTCCAGAGATTTTCTGCTGACCAGGTTAAACTTGTTCTGCCACTCCGAAAGCGCCTGCCGGCAGAGTTCCAAACGGTCGTATGTTTCACGTGAAACATTGTATGTCATCATAAAATTTTCCATGGATGTATTTATATATATATAAAAGCTTTTTTAAAATACAAAAATGGCAGTTATGAACACTTAAATTTTTCAAAAAATATTTCTGTATTTAAAAACATTGTTTTACAAACAAATAAACTCACAACCGGAATCTTTACTTAAACTTGAGCAAAAGCAAAAAACAATGACGTCTTTTAAGGCAAATTCGTGCGGGACAGCCGATCAGTTCTTTTTTTGCGCCGGTTGGATCGGGAGCAGCGGGTACAAATGAAAAAAACGGCTGCCGAAAGGCAGAACGCTGAAAAGACGGTATTCAAGACAACATTAGTCGCCAAAATAACCAAAAGAAACGATCCTAGGACTTGCGAAAATTACCGCAAACTTATCTCACGAACGGGTAAAACCGGTCTGAACCGTAAAAATGCGGACAAAGACAGCAAAAAAATAAAACTGCCAGCGGCGGCGGCAATCAAGTTTCCGCAAATACTCTTCGGACTTGGCAAATTCAAACCCCAGTTCGCCCGTTCGATGGGCATTGTCGCTGACAACCAGCGGTATCTGCCGGCGAACGATTTCGCGAACCAGTTTGTCGGCAAAAAAACTAAAACTGCCAGCGGCGGCGGCAGCCGAGTTCCCGCAGATATTCTTCGGCTTTGGCAAATTCAAACCCCAGTTCGCCCGTTCGGTGGGCGTCGTCGCTGACAACCAGCGGAATCTGCCGGCGGACGATTTCGCGGATCAGTTTGTCGGCCGGATAGAAGTCGCCCCGTTTGCGCAGGCCCTTGCTGCTCAGTTCGGTTGCCGTTTTGCATTTTTCCAGACAATCGACGACTTTCATTTTTTCCTGCCAAAAAGCTTCGTCGGGGCAAAATTCGGATTTGCGGATATAGTCAACATGGGCAATAAAGGCAAACACGCCGCTTTCAATCGCCCGGCAAATTGCGGCAAAATGATTCTTCAGCGCTTTCTCCCGCTCGGGACCGGCAAGCAGGGAAAGATCCTTGATATCCAGAATTTCACCTTCCGACGGCTGCAAAAAATGATTGCCGGAAATATAATAGTCGAGTCCAGATTCCTTACGGAAAGCGGCAAACTCTTCTTCCCAGCCGTCATAAACAAACCAGTCGACTTCGGCGCCGACTTTTACTTTCAGCCGGCGCCCGCGGGCAGCCCGGCGGACATTTTCCGCATGACGGGCAAAATCTTCCGCCGCCGCGACAAAACCGGTGCGGTAAACATGATTGTTGGGACTGTTCATCCAGCGCGGAAAAGAACGGCTGCGGGTAATATTTTTGTGCACGATCAGGTGGTCGCTGATACCGATCTCCCGCCAGCCGAGTTCTTCGGCCCGGTCAAGCATTTCTTCAATCGTGTTGTGCCCGTCGGAAAAAACGGTATGGGTGTGATAACTGAAGTTTTGCATCAGCGTTTCAACCTCCAGCGGTTGGTATAATTCATTTTTGCGAGCAGTTCTTCTGCCCGTTCAAAATGACGGGCAAGATGATCAACGTCATGGGCATCGTCGCTTATCACCACCGGCACGCCGCTTTTATTCAGTTCTTCAAGCATCCAGCCGTACGGATGCTGTTCGCCGCATTTGGTCCAGCCGCTGGTGTTGAGTTCATAAGGATGACGGAGGCGGCTCAGGGTTTCGACCGCCGCCCGTTTGTCTTCGTCCGTGCCGAGCGGCGCAAAATCGGGAAAAATCTTGTAAACGTCCAAATGGGCGATAAAGTCGAAATAACCGCTTTCCGCCGCCAGACAAACGTTGCGCCAGTAGTTGCGAACGGCGTCTGCCAGTTCCTCCGGCGTAAAAGGCGAACCGGACTCCTTATAATGATACATGTTGTAAACCCGGCTTTCGTCGGTATTGCGCAGAAAATGAAATGAGCCGACATAATAGTCCGCATTGAGGGTTTCCGTCAGTTTTTCAAAGGCGTTCCGCCACATGGCGGAAGGGAAGAAATCAACCTCAAACCCGGCGTAAACGGGGATGGACGCTTTTTCCGCCGCCCGACGGATATCATCAACGTTTTTTTGCATCATTTTTTTCAGCAAGTCAAAGTCGTTGAAAAACATCGGACTGGTCGTCAACAGGTTGGGGTGGTAAACCAGATGGTTTGATATGCCGATTTCCTCGTAACCGATCTCTTCCGCCCGGCGAATCATTTCCGCCGCCGAATGATGGCCGTCAAAAATGCCCAAAGCGTTGGTATGGGTGTGATAGCTGAATTTCTGCATGTCCGTTAATCCTCAATTTCCAAAATCCGGTATACGTCATCGCCGGTCTTTTCGTCAAAATATTTCTTCAAACCGATACTTTCCCGATAAAGAAGGTCACGCTGATCTGCATTCAAACCGTATCGTTCAACGATCGCCTCAATTCTTTTTTCGATCGAAACCATTTCGCAGGCTTCAAACAGCTTGTCGCAGAAAGCGATCAGATAATCATAATCGGTATAAACCGTCCCGGCAAGCTTTTCGCGCGCCCATTCTATCCATTCGTCGGGGAAAGAATATTGCCCGCGGTCAAAGTTTTTATCAGGAAAGGTATGGGTCAGACAAATCTGCGCCACGTCCGGATAACCGAGAAACATCATCTGCTCATATCCTTCCTGCCCGTGGAACTTGTTTTCTTCCCTCTCGCCGATGCGTTTGCCGTAATCGTGAAGAAGACCCAGGACATATGCCTTTTCACCGTCCATACCCGGAATAAGGGCGGCAATTTTTTCCGCCGCGGCCGCCACGCCCAGAGTATGAAAGCGATATTCCTTTTCCAAAAGATAAGGGTAGGGGCGGGAAAGACGGTACCTGATACCCTGTTCCCATATTTCCTCAGCCTGTTTGCGGGACGGAAAACCAGCCATTCTTTTTCCCCTATTTTTTCAGATGACCGAGAATAGCCATAATCGCCGCCGGAGTAACACCGGAAATGCGCGAAGCTTCTCCGATGGTGGCCGGACGCACGCGGCTCAGTTTGGCAACCATTTCGTTCGACAAACCGCCGATTTCAGCATAATTGATATCGTCACGAATTTTCAGCTTTTCGTCTTTTTTGAAAACTTCAATGTCCGCCAGCTGACGTTTGATATAGCCGGAATATTTGGCTTCTATTTCCACTTCCTCATATACGTCGGGTGAATATTCTTTTAACCGCGGCCAGATTGAAAGAATTGTTTCACGTGAAACATCGTCATAAGACATCAAATTAAAAGCGGTGCGGCGGACGCCGTCTTTCTTGTTTTTTATACCGAAGGCATCCAGCTCGGAAGATTTGACCGTCAGCTCTTCCGCCGTTTTTTGCAATTCCGCGATCCGCTCGCGCTTGGCAGCAAATTTTTGATAGCGTTCTTTACCGACGACCCCCATCCTATAACCTTTTTCCGTCAGCCGGAGATCGGCATTGTCGGCACGCAGATACAAACGATATTCCGAACGGGAGGTAAACATCCGGTAAGGTTCGTCCACGCCCTTGGTAATCAGGTCGTCAACCATTACGCCGATATAAGCTTCCGAACGGTCGACGACAAATTCCCGGCCTTTGCCTTCCGCTTTGAGAGCTGCGTTGACACCGGCCAGCAGTCCCTGAGCAGCGGCTTCTTCATAGCCGGTCGTACCGTTAATCTGTCCGGCAAGGAACAAACCCGGCACCTTTTTCAGCTGCAAACAGTGATCCAATTCCTGCGGATCGACATAATCGTACTCAATCGCATAGGCATAACGGATAATACGGACATTTTCCAACCCCTTGACGGTATGGATAAACGCTTCCTGCACATCGGCCGGGAGCGAGGTGGAAATGCCGTTGGGATAAACGACGTCGGTATTTAAACCCTCAGGCTCAAGAAAAATCTGATGGCTGTCGCGGTCGGCAAACTTAACCAGCTTGTCTTCAATACTCGGGCAGTAACGAGGGCCTACTCCTTTGATCAATCCGGAAAAAAGCGCGCATTTGTTAAAATTGTCACGGATAATCTTATGAGTTTCCGGGTTAGTGTGGGTAACGCGACAGTCAATCTGCGGGTTGGTTATCCTGTCCGTCAGATAAGAAAAAGGCTGCGGACAAGCGTCGCCGTGCTGAACGTCAAGAATATCCCAGTTAATCGTTTTTCCGTCAAGCCGGGCAGGGGTGCCGGTTTTCAAACGCCCCAAACGCAACCGACACCGGTTTAAATACGGTGTTATACCGGTGCAGGAAACGTCGCCGACACGACCGCCGACGGTGGCCTGATGACCGGTAAACATGACGCCGTTCAAAAAAGTGCCGGTGGTCAGCACCACCGCGTCGGCCGAAATTTTCCGGCCGTCGGACAGAATGACGCCGGCCGCCCGGCTGCCGTCAAAAACAAGCCCTTCCGCCGCGGCCTCCAAAATATCAAGATTCTTTTGTTCTTTCAGCGCTTCCAGCATATATTTGCGGTAAAGCTCACGGTCGGCCTGCGCCCGGGGACCGCGGACGGCCGGACCTTTTGACATATTGAGCATACGAAACTGAATGCCGGCTTTATCAATTACGCGCCCCATCAGGCCGTCGAGGGCGTCGATTTCGCGCACCAGATGGCCTTTGCCCAGACCGCCGATCGCCGGATTGCAGGACATTTCGCCGACAGTGTTTACGTTGTGGGTGACAAGCAGGGTTTCAGCCCCCGTGCGGGCCGCCGCCGCGCAGGCTTCGCAGCCGGCATGGCCGCCGCCGACGACAATTACGTTATAGTGTTTTTCAGTCTGCATTTACGCCTCGTTTTCATCTTTTTGCGGTTTAGCGTTTTTTTGCCGTTTTAGCAAGTTTTTTTTGCCCGAAAAAGCAAAAAACGGCGGTATTAACCAATAGTTAGCATAAAAAGTTTAAAATCCGACAGAAACAAACGACGGGGGACACATGCTTATCTGGTTTGCCATTTTTCTTTACGCACTTCTTCTGCTGGCGCTCGTTTACGTGTGGATCGACATCATCCGGCTGTTTATCAGCCGCAGGTACCGTCAGTGTCCGCCGCTGGTTCCGAGTTTCGGACGGCAGAAAAAGGTAATGATCGAAAAAATTTCCGCCGAACTGAAACAAAACCGGCAGCCGCTCAACGTTCTTGATCCCGGCTGCGGCACCGGCACGCTGCTGATTGCTCTGGCCGGCAAATTTCCCGACCATAATTTCACCGGCATTGAGTGGAACCGCATTACCGCGGCAATTGCCTCGTTCCGCACCCGCAAACTCAAAAACGTCAGAATCTTGCGGCAGGACATGTTCGACTTTTCTTTTGCCGAATTTGACATTATTGCCTGTTTTCTGATGCAGCCGCTGATGGAACGTTTCGGTACCAAACTGAAAAAGGAATGCCGGCCGGGAACGACCGTTTATTCCAACAGCTTTTACATTCCCGGAGAAAAAGCGGCGGAAGTGATCGAAGTCAAAGGTTTTTACAAATTCAACAACGTTTACATTTACAAAATTTGAACCGGGCTATTTGCCGATGCAGAAACTGCCGAAAATCTTGTCCAGAATCTCGTCGACTTCAATACGTCCCGTAATCCTGCCGATTTCGCGCGCGGCCAGACGGACATCTTCGGCCGCCAGCTCGACCGGTTTGTTTAAGCTGAAACGTTCCAAATGTTTAAATACATTGTTCAAAACTTCGCGGTAACGACGACGGGTAATCAATGCGCCGGAAGAAGCGGTAAAGGTTTCGGCAATCCGCCGGCTGATTTCCGCCAGCAAGTTCTCCAATCCGGACTGATTTTTGGCGGAAATAACCATATACCCGGCACCGGCCAGTTCCGAACATCGTTTTTCAGACAGTTTGTCCGCCTTGTTGACAACATAAATTATATTGTCTTTACAAACACTTTTCAGTTTTTCAAAAGGAGAAAAGTCAACTTTTTGTCCGTCGGTCAACGCAATCACCAGGTCGGCCGAAGCTGCTTTGTCATAGGCGATTTCAATGCCTTTTTTCTCTATCTGCTCGTCGGTTTCGCGCAAACCGGCGGTATCGGTAAAAATCACCGGATAGCCGTTGAGATCCATATAAATGTCGATTGCGTCGCGGGTAGTGCCGGCAATGTCGGACACAATGACCGCCTCGCGCCGGGCAAGCGCGTTGAGCAGGCTGGACTTGCCGGCGTTCGGTTCGCCCGCGATCACTACCCGGAAACCTTCGCGCAGACGCTCGCCGGCATTGTTCTGTCCGAGGTGGGCGGCAATCTCCCCGTTCACTTTAAATACGGTGTTCTCCAGCTTGTCCACCAGATCGGACGGCAGTTCCTCATCGGGAAAATCAATATAAGCTTCCAAATAGGCAAGAATTTCCACCAGCTTTTCCCGCCAGCCGTCATAAAGGTTTTTCAGCCCGCCTTCCATCTGCCGCAGCGCATATTTCTGCTGTTCGCGGGTTTCCGCGTCAATCAGATCCGCCAGGCCTTCAGCTTCGGTCAGATCCATTTTGCCGTTATAAAACGCGCGTTTGGAAAATTCGCCCGGTTCGGCCAGCCGAAAACCATCCAGCCGGCCGAGGTTTTCCAACACGGCGGCAATCACCGCCCGGGATCCGTGGGAGTGAATTTCCACCGTGTCTTCGCCGGTGAAGGAAGCGGGAGCCTTGAAATAAAGCACCAGCGCATGATCCAGCACTTCGCCCGCCAAATCGTGCAAAGAGGTAAAATAAGCATGACGCGGCACCACGGCACCGGCATCAAGCGCAGTCAGACAGCGGACGACGGCAAGCGCATCGGAACCGGAAACGCGGAAAACGGCAACGCCGGACTTTCCGGCCGCGGTGGATAAGGCATAAACGGTGTTATCGCTCATAAAAACTCCTTTGTTCTTTAATGATGGTATAACGGCAAACCGACAATCTTGCAAGTTTTTAAAAAGGCCGTTTTTTTGCCCGTCAGGCGTTTTTTTATCTAATCTTAACACTTGTATCGTAAAGTGTCCGAAAAGGCTCTCAGCGGCTTTCTTACGGGCTCGATTTTTTTAAAAGGAGATTCAACCATGAGCAAAAAACTGATCATCTGGGATTTTGACGGCGTCATTTCCGACACCGAAAAGCTGTGGGTGGAAAACCGCCGCCGGATGCTGAACGAAAAATTCGGCCTTAACTGGGACTTTGCCACCGCCAACCGTTACCTCGGCGGCCGAAGCGACAAAACCAAAAAAGAAGAACTTGACCGGCTCGGCATTGTCACCGACGACGCGTTCTGGAAAGAAGCGCTGGACAGAGATTACGAACTGCTGGAAGAAGGCATAGAACTGACGGAAGGAATCGAAAATATCTTCAGCAACACCGGTTTGCGGCAATGCATCGCTACCGGCGGCATCAAGAAAAAAACGCTGGCCAAGATAAAGTCGGTCGGCATCGGCAGTTATTTCGGCGAAGACAAAATATTTACCGCCGATATGGTCGAACACGGCAAACCGGAACCGGATCTGTTTCTGCTGGCCGCCGACCGCATGGGATTTGAGCCGAAAGACTGCGTCGTAATTGAAGATTCGCTGGCCGGCATGACCGCCGGGTTGAAAGCGGGAATGACGGTCATCGCTTTCCTCGGCTTTGAAATGAACCAAAGCACGGAATATCTCAAACAGGTTAAGGCACTCGGAATAAAACACGTTTCTTATACGATGGAAGAGGTTGAAAAATTTATTGTTGAACAATTGACAAAAACAAGCTAAAATAAATTTGTTAAATTAAATTATTTATTTATGAAAAATATATTATTCAAAGAAATTTGTTTTGCCGCCGTTTCCATCGTGGCTGCAGGTATATTAAGTTTAATCAACGCAAACGCATCCGTTATGCTTCTCGGATTCATTATCGCCGTGATAACTTACATCAAGTTGTCAATAGACGAATACGAAATTGAAAGTACACTCGTTAAAATCGGATGGGCGATGATTACGTATTCGATATTCGTATTGTGCATGTTGTTCCCATTCGGCAACGTATGCCGGATAATAGCGGCCGGTACGATCATTATGCTGGTTTATACATTCAGTTCCGTTTTAACGCAAAAAATGAAATTGGATTATTTTGGCTATGACTGCGGCAGGAACGGAATAAAATTTTGGACGGCTTTCTTCCTTAGCCTGCTTTCTCTTGTCAGTTTGGTTGAAAACGACACGAAAAAAGAGGAAAAAATGGAAGCGGAATATGCCAAAACCGAATTTGTGGGAATAAAATCAGTTACCAAAGAAATCTACCGGGGCAACACCTATTATGTGGTCGTTACCGAAAGCGGAGAAATCTTCGGCGTCGATGCCCGCAAATATCCGGAAATAAGGACGGCAAACGAACAAAACAAGGTTAAGTATGTCATTGACGATTACAAAGTCAACGGCCTACAAAAGCCTTTTAAGCTGGAACTGAAATAATTTCCGGCTATAAAAGAAATCTCCGTGTTGCACAAAAAGCGACGCGGAGATTTTTTTTAAGCGATAACAAACAAAACGCCGTATTTCATAATTTAACTTTCAACTTAGGAAACGGCTCAGGCACCTGTCAGCCAAAGCATGACTGTCTTACAACAGATTATCGTTTTAACCGGCATTGAACTGACGCGCATTCAGGGAATACGAACCCCGCAGCTTTCTTTAACACCAAAAAAATCCTCCTGTTCAAAGGAGGATTTTTTTACTTTCAACTTCGGGCGTTTTATTCGCCCGACCGGGCAAGACGCAGCCGCATGCTGTCGGCCGCAATGTTTGCCTTTTCAAGCCGGCGTCCGAAAAGAGCCGCGCATTTTTCCGCCGTTTCGGCTTCCGCACGCGCCCGCTCCAGATTTTCCGGCGTATAGAGAGCTTCGTTTGCCAGAATCTCGGGATTGTCGTCGACGATCTTTTTAATTTTTTCGTACGGCCGACGGTCATAAACGCTGAAAATCAGTTTTCTCTGCCGGTTGTATTCCCGTCGTCTTTTCCGATATTCCGTACACAGCCCGGCATTGCGCAGAAAAGTCCTTTGTTCTGCCGCCCGTCGTTCATAAACGGCAAGAGAATCCGCCATCAGCGCCGCATATTTCCGGCACGCTGCCAAATTTCGGCGAAGACGGCTTTCTTCCGTAAAAGCGCCGACGATTTCCCGGCCGTCCGGCGAATAGCGCTTCACCGAAAGACGGATTCCGTTTTCCGACCGCTCAAGCGAAAAAACAAAACCGTCACGGCTGAAATTCTCCCGGCCGTTATTTTTCTCCAACCGGCGGAAGCCTTCGTTGAGTTCGCGCAAAAGGCCGTAAAAATAAGCGTTTTGCCGCTCATAAGGACCATGACCGTCAATCTGCCCGAAAAAAACAAACGGCGTTTCGTTCGTTTCTCCGATCGAAAAATGCCACTTGTGCTTGTAAAATACATGCCGCCGGATTCCCGTTTGCGGCACGCCGGCGGTATCGCAGTCAACCCGGGTCTGATGATCGGCGTCGGCATAAACCAGGTAACCGATGCCGGCGGAAGACGACAGGCCGTTGATTTCGTTTTGCACGACATAGAGCGCTTCCGCCGCGTCTTCAACGTCAACCGAGTTTCCGGCTTTTTCCGATCCGCACGAAACCGTAAGCAGGGACAGCATTGCCGCCCAAATAAAAACGTTTTTCATAAGACAAAAGATTTAAGGTTAATAATACACAGCAAAATTAAATTTATGCCGATTATAAGCTTTTGCGAAATTTTGTCAATAAAATCTCCGGCCGGCGGCCTGAACCGGAAATCACGAAAAAGCTCCGCCGGGACTGAACTGTCCCCCGAAATTCGGACCGGTAAAAAAAGTTCCGGAGGTTTTCGTAATATACATTGAAAAGCCGGACAGACCACGGCCTGAGATTTTCGGAACGGATATTTTCTCCGTAAGGGCGTTGATGCCGAAAAACCCCGGCAATCGTCCGGGGTTTTTCGTTTTTCAGGAATTTTTTTAAGAATTCATATTGTTGAAGAAATCCTGATTGTCTTTGCTCTGTTTGAGCTTGTCGAGCAGGAACTCCATACCGTCGGTCATCCCCATCTGCATCAGCACGCGGCGCAGAACCCACATTTTTGTCAGCGTCGCCTTGTCGACCAGCAGTTCTTCCTTGCGGGTGCCGGAACGGGTGATGTCAATGGTCGGAAACAGACGCTTGTCGGTCAGCTTGCGGTCAAGAATGATTTCCGAGTTGCCGGTGCCTTTGAATTCCTCAAAAATAACCTCGTCCATGCGCGAACCGGTATCGATCAGCGCGGTGGCGATAATGGTCAGCGAACCGCCTTCCTCAACGTTGCGGGCGGCCCCCAAGATACGCTTCGGGCGCTGAAGGGCGTTGGCGTCAACACCGCCGGTCAGAACTTTGCCGGAAGAGGGAACGACCGTATTGTAGGCGCGGCCGAGGCGGGTAATAGAATCAAGCAGGATCACCACGTCTTTTTTGTTTTCGACCAGGCGCTTGGCTTTTTCAATCACCATTTCCGCCACCTGAACATGGCGAGTGGCCGGCTCGTCGAAAGTGGAGGAAATGACTTCTCCCTTGACCGATCTGGTCATGTCGGTCACTTCTTCCGGCCGTTCGTCGATCAGCAGCACCATCAGGTAAACTTCCGGATGGTTGGTGGAGATGGCATGGGCAATATTTTGCAGCATTACGGTCTTACCGGTACGCGGCGGCGCCACGATCAGCCCGCGCTGTCCTTTGCCCTGCGGCGCCACCAGATCGATGATGCGGGTGGTATAGTCCTTGTCGCCGCAAATGACGTCGAAATCAAGTTTCTGGGTCGGATAAAGCGGGGTCAGGTTGTCAAAATTGATTCGCAGTTTGGATTTTTCGGGGTCGTCAAAATTGATACGGTTGATTTTGGTGAGGGCAAAATAACGTTCGTTGTCTTTCGGCGCGCGGATTTCGCCTTCGATGGTATCGCCGGTGCGCAGTCCAAATTTTTTAACCTGGGCCGGCGAAACGTAAATGTCGTCGGGACCGGCCAAATAGTTTGACTGAGCCGAACGCAGAAAGCCGAAACCGTCCTGCAGGACTTCGATGGTTCCTTCGCCGTAAATGACATTGTCGTCGGAAGCGACTTTTTTCAAAATGGCAAACATCAGATCCTGCTTGCGCATGGAAGAAGCGTCTTCAATACCGAGCGCTTCCGCTTCGGTTAATAAATCCTTCGGGGATTTTTGTTTCAAATCGTTTAAATGCATGGAGTGTCCGTGATATGGTTGGAAATTAAAGTTGTCTTCGGGTTAAGAAATTTTGTGCCCGGACGGCACGTAAGACACCTGTTTTTATAATTCATAAAGCGACGCTTGTCAAATAATTGTTGACGGGAAAGTTTTCAACACCCGGTCTGCCCTATCATATTATTTTTAAAAAGGTTTTTGCAGGTTGTATATCCCGGGGCAATCCGTGGATTAAATTTTATTAACAGGTTTATCCGATTTTTAATTTTTTGTTAATAAATTTGTTAACGGAATTTTAATTTGTCGTTAACTTCTTTAACCGCCGCGAGTCAGGCTTGTAAACAAAAAAATTTACAATTTGTTAATAAATCGCCTTATCCAAAGTTTTAAAACACGTTGATAAAAGTTATCAACCTGTTAGTATCTTACTTTATTAAATTTGAATTGCCGGGATTAACTAGTATAACTAAACGGTGAACCCCGTTTATGCACAGGGGCTGTTAATAAGTTCAGGTTTTTTAAGAAAATGAGACTGATTGCAATTACCGGCTCGATCGGCTGCGGCAAAACCACCATCGCCCGCATGATAAGAGAAGAAGGATATACCGTTTTTGACGTAGACGCCTGGGTCCGGCGCTTATATTTTAACAGGGAATTTATCAACCGCATCCGCGAAGTGTTTCCGGGAACGGTCGAAGGCTGGACGGTGGACAAGCGCAAGCTGCGCAACATCGTGTTCAACGACCGCGCCCGGTTGAAAACGCTGGAGGAGATGACGCATCCGTTTCTGCGCCGTTACCTTAAATCCGTCATCCGCCGCAACAGCCGCCGTGACGACCTGTTTTTTCTTGACGTGGCGCTGCTTTTCGAGATGGGATGGGAAATCTACTGCGACCGGGTGGTGGTGGCCGACGTCGATTACGAAATACAGAAACGGCGCGTGATGGAACGCGACCTTGTTGCCGGCGAAGACTTTGACAAGATCAACAACGTGCAGATGAGCAACGAAAAGAAAAAGCAGATGGCTGATGCGGTAATTGACACCGACAAGCCGAAAAATGTGCTGAAGCTTGAGGTGATTACGCTTTTGAACGAACTGGAGAAAGACTGAAATGAAGACGGTTTTGCGCGAGATTGTGTTTGATACGGAAACAACCGGTTTGTCGCCCGAAAACGGCGACCGTCTGGTGGAAATCGGCGCGGTCGAGCTGATTAACCATATCCCGACCGGGCGCACTTATCATCAGTATATCAACCCGGAACGCAGCGTGCCGGAAGAAGTGGTTGCCGTGCACGGGTTGACGGAAGAATTTCTGAAAGATTATCCGGTGTTTGCCGAAGTGGCGGCGGCGTTTGTCGAGTTTGTCGGCGAGGACGGTGTTCTGGTGGCGCACAATGCTTCGTTCGATATCAAGTTCATTAATTTTGAGCTGAAAAAGCTCGGCCGCGCGGAATATGAGTGGGACCGGGTGGTCGATACGCTGGAAATAGCGCGGAAAAAGTTTCCCGGCGCCAAAAACAACCTCGATGCGTTGTGCAAAAGGTTCAACATCGACAACAGCCACCGCACCAAACACGGGGCACTGCTTGACGCCGAACTGCTGGCCGATGTCTATCTCGAACTGCTGGGCGGCGCCGAGCCGAGCATGCTGCTTAAACCGGAAGAGGAAAGCAAACCGGCGGCGGATGCCGGCATGGTTTTTGCCGCCGAACGAAAGGTGCGGCCGTTGAGGGTTTTTGCGATTACGCCGGAAGAAGAAGCCGAACATCTGGAATTTTTGCAAAACAAGCTGAAAAACGCCCTGTGGCTGAGCGAACCGGCGGGAGAGAGCGAAAACAAAGCCTGATCGGTTAATGTCAGCGTGCGCCGAGCAGCGAAAAGGCGGAAATGGTGTCGCCCATGCCGACCAGCGTTTTCGGGCGGTCGATGATGACGGCCGGTACCGCGATGACATCAAAGCCGCGGTATTTTCCGATCCCGTTGCAGGCAAATTCCGGATTGCCGAGCGTTTCCGCCAATTCTTTCAGACCGTCGATGCCGCAGGCGCTGACGGGCAGGCCGGCAGCCGCGGTAAAGTCTTTGTAATCCGCCAGTTGCCCGAGCAGGGCTTTGGAAGCGGCGGCGGTGGCCGCCAGCACCATGCCGCGGCGGTTGGCTTCCGGGGACACCGGAAAATTCGGATTTTGCATTGTCATGTACAGACCGAACATATGCAGCTGCAAACGCGGGCAGCCGGTTTCCCTTTTGATTGCCGCGAGCGCTTCGAACATTTCGGCCGGCCGCGGCGCGCTGTGGCATTTTGCGGCGGTTTCCCGACAGTCGAGAACTTCGAGCAGGTCAATCGCTTCCCGTTCGTTGAAACCGGCGGAATCGACCAGCGGCATGATCTGCCGGGCGACGGTTTTGCGGACGGCGGCGTCCTGTGTGGAGGCGATTTCCAAATGGATCAGCGGCCGCGGCTTTTTCTGCCGCCATTTTTCAATGACGGGAATTGTTTTTTTTACCAGTTCGGTTCCGCGGTTGCTTTCGCTTAAGGCCTGGTAGCCGGAAAGAATGATATAGTCGGCGTTTTCGCGGCAGGTGTAGTCGACAAAGTGCGGGTCAATGACCAGGTTAAACAGCACCGGGTCATAAGTGGCAATAAAACGGTTGGACTTCGGGCAGACGAAGGTTTGCCCTTCCGCTTCCAGGCGGTCGTCTTTGTCAAATTCTATGATCCAGTGAATCGAGGCTTCCTCGTTCGGCCGGTTGACGGTGTGAGCCGGTTTGAGCGTGCCGTTCTGGTCGAAGGAAAGCAGGTTGTCGCGTTTGAAAAACTGCCGTGCCTGAAGTTCGGGCAGAGCACCCACATGGGTGACGACCCTGCCGATGCCGGTCAGCGACATGGTGTTGGCAATGATGCCGGCCTGGGCGCCCATTTGCAGTTTTTCGGTGCCGAGTTCTTTTTTCATCCAGCGGTAAATTTCTTTATCTTGCGCAATCCATTCTTCGGCAATGCCCAGGGTAAAACAGCGGAAAATGCCGCGGAGAACGTCTTCGGGCCGGCGGATGCTCCGGTCGGCGTCGTTTTTCAGTTCGGCAAGCGTCATGCCGGTTTGTCTGATCCGCCTTTGCAGTTCGGCGCCGGAAATTTTGACGACGGAATCGACGTTGGCGTTGAAGGCGGCGGCCAGGGTGTTGATTTCGCTCATGCGGGCAAGCGTTGCCGGGGCTTTTTCATATTCCTGCCGCCAGCAGCCGGCAATTTGTTCAGGGGAGAGCGGCATTTTTTAATCCCTCGGTTTTCATCAATGCCAGCGAGTAGGCGGAAATTTCCGACAAGGCGCGGTTGAACTTCAGTTTGGAATCGGTGATTGCAAACCATTTGTTCAACGCTTCGTCGGCCAGCAGGGTTTCGTTTTCCGGACGGGAAAGAAGTTCCACGGCGATCGCGAACTGCCCCTCGTCGACATAGCCTTTGATTTCTTCCAGCGCCGTTATCTCCGCGTTTTCGCGGCTGTCGGCGGCAGGGGAGGATATGTGGATATATTCGTTGATTTTGCGCAGCAGGCGGTCTTTCCAGCTGCCCTGATGCCTGAGGTCGTAGACGATGCGGCCGCTGATGCGGTTGAAGCTTTCGGTCAGATTTTTGTTTGACGGATACTGACGGGAGGAATTGTTGTAAACGTAGTCGACGGCGGTTTCGATTTCCGGCCGGCCGGCGGCCAGCTGTTTCAGCATTTCCGCCTCAAAGCGTACCGGCTGTCCGGCGGCGGCGTTTTCGCGAATCATCAGCGCGGCGGTGAGAACAAGGGCGCCGTCGTTTGAAATCCGTGACAGTCTGCGGGTTCTTTTTTCCAGTTCGTCAAGCCGTTCGCCGAGACTGATAACGGCCGAAGAGTCGGCTTTGATGTTCATGTACTGGGCAGTCAGCGTTTCCATTTTGCCGACTTTGTCATGCAAACCGTTGATGGCGTTGGTAACGCTTTCGGGAATAACGTATTTGATTTCGGTTATTTTTTCCCGCGGCTGTTCGGCAGCGGGCGCCGGTGCGGACGGAGCCGCGGCGGCGGGAGCGGGTTTTGCCGCGCGGCGGGCGGCCGGACGGCGGGTCAAAGCGGTTTGGTTCGTTGTTTCGGTGTCGCTGCCGGCTGCCGGCAGTCCGAATTTCTGGTAATAAAGCAGGGCGGCTGCCGAAGCGGCGAGAATGAGCAGAACGGCGGCGGCAAGGCGCAACATGCCGGCTGCGCGGCTTTTTTTTGCCGGGGCGGCGGAAGTTTCGACGGCGGCGTTTTTTTCCGTTTTTGCCGGCAAAACCTGTTCCCTTTTGTCCGCGGCGGCGGATTTATCTTTTCCCATTGCTTGTTTTTCCTTTGTAATGTTCGCTTTATTGGTATATAGTAGCGGCCAAAGGTTAAAAATTTGTCAAAGATAAAATAATGATTGTTTTGGGAATTGAAAGCAGCTGCGACGAAACCGCCGCGGCATTGGTGAACGAAAAAAGGGAAATTCTTGCCGAAACGGTGCTTTCGCAGGAAGAACATAAAATTTACGGCGGCGTGGTGCCGGAAATTGCCGCCCGTTCGCATCTCGACCATATCGACGACGTGATCGAACATACTTTTCACAAAGCCGGCATCCGGCCGGAAGAGGTTGACGCGATTGCCGCCACCTCGGGGCCGGGGCTGATCGGCGGCGTGGTGGTCGGCGCAATGGCCGCCAAGGCGCTGGCCTTTGCCCTCGGCAAGCCGTTTGTGGCGGTCAACCATCTGGAAGGGCACGCGCTGGTTTCGCGGCTGACCAACGAGGTCGAATATCCGTATCTGCTGCTGCTGGTTTCCGGCGGGCATTGCCAGATTCTGGCGGTTAAAGGCGTCGGCGACTATGAACGGCTGGGCACCACCATCGACGATGCCACCGGCGAGGCCTTCGACAAGGTGGCAAAAATGCTGGGGCTGGGTTATCCGGGCGGACCGATGATTGAAAAAATGGCGGAAATCGGCGATGAAAACCGCTTTGTGCTGCCGCACCCGCTGAAAAACTCGAACGACTGCAACCTGTCTTTTTCGGGGTTGAAAACCGCGGTGCGTAAAATCATCGAATCTTATGACGAAAGCGGCAATATCGAACATGTGATCCTGTCGAAAAAAGATACTGCCGACATCTGCGCCTGTTTTCAGAAGACGGCGGCCGAGTGCCTGACGGAAAAGCTGGCTAAAGCCGCCGATATTTTCAGACAGAAATATCCGGCGGGGAAACATCTGGTGGCTGCCGGCGGGGTGGCGGCCAACGGTTATCTGCGCCGCCGGCTGGAAAAACTGGCGGAAGAAAAAGGCCTGCTTTTTGCCGCGCCGCCGCTCAAATGGTGTACCGACAACGGGGCGATGATCGCCTGGGCGGGGCTGGAGCGCTTTGCCAAAGGGCTGAGCGACGGGCTGGACTTCAAACCGCGGCCGCGCTGGCCGCTTGACGAAACTGCGCCGAAAGCGGCGGGTGCCGGAGGGGTAAAAGCATGAGGCCGCAAAAGGAAATTCTGGAAATATTCGACATTCTTTCGGCCAACGATCCGGCGCCGAAGAGCGAGTTGGAATATTCCAACGCCTTCACGCTGCTGGTGGCGATTATGCTGTCGGCGCAAAGCACCGACAAAGGCGTCAACAAGGCGACCAAAGAGCTGTTCAAGGTAGCCGATACGCCGGCCAAGATGGCTGCGCTCGGGGTGGAAAAGCTGAAAGAATATATTAAAACCATCGGGCTTTACAACAACAAGGCCAAAAACGTGATCGCAATGAGCGAAATCCTTGTCCGCGACTATGGCGGCGAGGTGCCGGAAGAGCAGGAAAAGCTGGAAAGTCTGCCCGGCGTCGGCCACAAAACGGCCAACGTTTTGCGCAACGTATGGTTCGGCAAGCCGACGATGGCGGTCGATACCCATGTTTTCCGTATTGCCCACCGGCTCGATTTCAGCCAGGGAAAAACCGTCGAAGCGGTGGAAAAGGATCTGCTCAAAGCACTGCCGGAAAAATATCTGATGTATGCCAACCACTGGCTGGTTTTGTTCGGTCGTTATGTATGCAAGGCGCAAAAGCCAAAATGTGCCGAATGTCTTTTGGCTCAATTTTGCCGGTCGGAAGATAAAAATATTCAGTTTTGAAATATGTCCCGATTTTGAATTCGGGGCATGTTTTTTTACGGCAGCGGATGTGTTGACTGATGTTTATAATTGTTAATGATTCGGCGGATATGATGCTTTTTACACAATAAAACAAATAATTGTTGCATTTTTTGTAAAATATGATACACTATATGTATATTAACAATCAAAAGGGGAAAATATATGGATATGTATCCGCGATATCAGTCGCGGTCAGGATATTTTAATCAAGACGATCAGACGGACGGTTACGGTGTTGATCACAGCGGTTTCAGCCTCCGTGACGAATTGTTGTATCAAACGGCAAGAAAAGAAAGAGAGCAGGAACTTTTCGAAAACTTTAACCGGCAAGGAGTTGATAAAAGTTATCCGCAGCTTGGCACAGGCTTTTGGGGAAATTCCGCCGATAACTACGGTTTCGGCAGATCAAATATAGAAAATAACATCAAAAAAAAGACAATTTACCCCTGTTCCGGATAATTATGTTTATAAAGTATCTCCTAAAATACAAAAACGAGTATATGCTGATCCTATCCCTCAAAAGCCGACTGTAGGAGATATTGTGATTGAGGGGTTAAAAGGTTTTGGAGAAGGAATTGAAAACGGATCGCTTGCTTTTTTTAATGCATTGACAGGCGGTGCTTATGATGTATTTAGTTACTCATATATGAACAATGATTATGCAAAAAGACAGGAAAAAATGCAAAAACTGGCAGAAAGCGCAAATTTAGGACGGGAATACAAATTGGCAAATTACGCTATTGATACCGGCGGAAAAGTAGAATTTATAAAAAACATAGGACTTTTAAAATTTATCATGGGTAAATGGAAATGATGAAAGAGATACCGGCCGAGTTGGCAGAATTTAAAAAATTTTTTTCGTTCAAAGGTTGTTTTTCCCGTTTTGAATTTTTGTATGGATTTGCTGTTGCCGGTTTTGCATGTTCCATATTAAATTTTGCCGGTTTTATATGTTTTGAATTAATGTCGCTGCCGTCAGATTCTTTCAGATTTATCGGTTGGTTTGGACATTTTTATGTTATGTTAAGCTCATTTGAAAAAAGATGTAGAGATTTGTGCATGCAGGGTTTTGGGGTGACGTTGATCGTTACCGCTTTTTATGCGTCACTTATTCCATGGGCGGATAAAACGGTACCGAACTGTTTTCCCGTGTTTTCTGATATTATCTTTTATGTTTATATAGCACTTTTGTTTTCATGGTGTCCATGCCCGGTAAAAATGCCAAGAAAGAATCTCCGGTCAATCCTCTGTTGAAATACCCCAATGTATATTTTGCCTTATGTTGTGCGTTATATTTTGCAGGGAAAAATTTTGTTATCCAAATTTGCGGAGCGGATTTATGAAAATATGTTCAAAAGAAGCATTGATTTTGGGCGGGGTATATATGGTGTTGGCGACACCCTTTTCCCTTTTGGGTTTTTCCGTAATATCCGATATTCTTTTTATCGTTTTTGTCATATCGGGTATACTGCTCTTTTTTAACGTAAAATTTAAGTTTATAGACTATATTTTGAATAAGCACGAAACATTGTCCTATTATTTGTGCAGTTTTGGTTGGGTGCCTTATTTTATAGCGGTGATGTTTCTTCTTTTGGTTTGTACACATGTTATTTTTGGTTATGAACAAGAGTTGTTTGGAAAATCTGTTCTTACGCTTGGAATTTTTGCAGTGGTCGGCTTTCTTTTATCTCCGATTGTGGCATTTTTTAAGAAAAAATGCAGAAAGTAAGATGCGGTTTTGATAAACATATGGCTAAAGGGAAAAGATGAAAAAGACGAAAGAAATACTGGCCGAGTTGGCAGTATTTAAAAATTTTTGTATTTATTTTTTTTCGTTCAAAGGTTGTTTTCCTCGTTCGGCATTTTGGGGCGGTTTTCTTTTTGCTCATGCTGTGCGTTCTACATTAGATTTCGCCGGTTATATGTGTTCTTCATTCAAGTTGCTGCCTTTGGATTCTTACGAGGTCATCGCTTGGTTTGGATATTTTTATGTTGTGTTAAGCGCATTTGAAAAAAGATGCAGAGATTTGCGCATGCAGGGTTTTTGGGTGACGTTGATTGTTACCGCTTTTCATTTGTCACTTATTCCGAGAGTGGACAAAGCGGTACCGAACTGTTTTCCCGTGTTTTCTGATATTATCTTTTATGTTTATATAGCACTTTTGTTTTCATGGTGTCCATGCCCGGTAAAAATGCCAAGAAAGAATCTCCGGTCAATCCTCTGTTGAAATACCCCAATGTATATTTTGCCTTATGTTGTGCGTTATATTTTGCAGGGAAAAATTTTGTTATCCAAATTTGCGGAGCGGATTTATGA